>Ga0182738_1000613_pt1 | contig 47821 bp, 34 predicted proteins | sample eDN5th30CBELigMG_FD_128876 | JGI IMG/M metagenome (GOLD analysis project Ga0182738, IMG submission 128876) | Enriched Miracle-Growth compost microbial communities from Emeryville, California, USA - eDNA 5th pass 30_C BE-Lig MG (version 2)... ... | reverse complement strand
GCAGAATACTAAATAAAATGACACAACTGGGAATGCCCCCATATTCGGAAAAGTAAAATACAAATTCACAGAAAACTCAGACGCTGGCATGTATTCATGCAACAATGCCAACGTGATTATCGGACTTAATGCGTCACAATCGGCCTTTTAATTTAAGACGTGTTTGTCTACTGGTCTTTTTGTTGAGATCCGCGAAACTGAGAGGGAGTCATTTGCAACTTTTGGTAGAAGAGTTTGCGTAACATACCAGGTGTTAATCCCACTCTCTGACTAATACGATTCACAGGCAGATTAAGCGGGCTTGCCAACAACGTCTTGGCAATTTCAAACCGACAATCCGACAAATACTCATGAAACGATTGTCCCGTCTCACGCCGGAATTGACCAGTGAACTGCGTGCGCGAAAGATAGACATGACGTGCCACCTCATCAATCGTGAGCTTTTCATGGATATGATTGTGGATATATTCCTTCGCCCGCGCCATGTTATTTTCATCAGGCACGACCACGCTTTCCTGCACGGCCTGTATTGGCTGCTGTTCTCGCAGATCGTGATAGACGGAAGTCATCAGCAACAGCAATAACGCATTGCTATTGTGGCTCGAATATTTTGCCGTAGCAACGGCTTCTTCCCAGAGTAAGTCCAGATAACGCTCCACCTGTTTTCGGAATATACGGTAAACACCATTGCTGCGATGCTCCCCTTGCGCCGTCGTAGAAAGCCACAACACAACTCCTTCGGCGTGTATGCCCATGAACAGAACATCGCAATTGCCCCGAGGAGTTGCAGTTTCTTCCAGATAATTATGCGAACCATCGGGATGAGGAACATTTGGTGGAATAAAAATGACGTGCCCGGGTTCGCAGTGCAACAATGCATCACCGCACTGAAACGTAATATTGCCTTTCACGACAACAGCCAATTTCGGCGTGCGCAGCGAATGTAAACCATCCTTGGGCCAGCGCGCATTAACCAGCATCTTCCCAAAAAATTGCTTGCCGCGCACTTTCACCCCCTGCGACTGCAAGGGACGACGTGTCACAGACATGCCCAGCGGCAAGTCTCCTCTGCTCCCGAAGGCTTTGAATGAGGAACGCGCAACCACAATCCGATCCGTTCTGTTTTCGAGCAATCGGGGAATAACTTGTTGCGTCAACACACGAGTAATATTATTTTTCTGCGAAACATCCATCATTTGGCGGGGAGTTTACCGCTACCATGAGGACGAAACAAAATGGTGCATCATTTACCGGAAATTTCACGAGATGCTGTTCCCTGCTATTGCTCAGACATCTCATACAGTGCGATGTCATCGAAAACAGCTTCGCTGTTGCTGGCATTGAGTTGAACGGAAACGCCATCGGCATCCGAAGGCAGTGTGATGGAAACGATCAGTTGTTGCCATTCATCTGTTGGCGCGGCCACGGTTTTTATGGAAACGGAGCCTTTTTTCGCGGAATACCAGGCATTATCAGAGCGCAATCTCAGAGCGAGAGAAATGCCGGCAGGATTTCTCTCGGGCGCTACTTTTACCCACGCCGTGGCCAGATAGCGGCTGCCGGGTTTTAGATTGTTGAGGTTTTGCAATACAATTCCCGAATCGCTTTTGTCCACCGGAGTGCCAATTCGCACGGCTTTGTTACTTTGATGTCCCGCAGCGGCGCTGAATTTTGCAAACCGATAACGTGACCAACTGGCCCAGCCATCGGGGATATTTTCAGTGCGCCAATCGGCTTGCACTTCCATTGTGTTCGCAACAGTACTTTCAAAGTTACCATTTTTGACCAGAGATGCGGGATGATGATCGGCCACCCAATTCCAATCTGTCAAAGTGCTGCGGATGGCGCCTGCGGGAAAAGTACTTTTAATCTGCTCCGCAACTTGTGCTGCCTGCGCTGGTTGATTTTTACGATACCAATCGGTGAGATGCAACAGCGCCGGAATTACTGGATTTTCAATAGGCGACATATCGCGCAAAAGCCCCGTGCGGCTGCCTTTATCAAAGCCGCGCAAATTGGCTCCCAGCAAATCATCACGTTGCTCGACCGCGGGCCAGAACTTTTCGCGCGCTGTGATTAATTGTCCCAATTGCGCCACTTGCTCCAAACCGCGTTGTGCATCCGCGGCATTTTGAAATTGGGATTGAGAAAGCTGCTGCGCCAGATGATATTCCAGCGGCATGTAACTATAATATTGCAGCGCCGCGCGGATAATCTCGATGCGCTTTTTCTCTATCGGCTGTTGCGCCTGCGATGCGGCTGCGTCCAATAACGCGAACCCTTGCTGCACATCATCCGGCGTCATCACCAGCGCTTGCTGGATGATATTTTTCAATACATTCCGATCAAATCCCGGTTTATCTTCCGCCCAACATTTTTCCAATAGAGAAAAGTACTTTTGCATCTCAGGCGCGCCGGCGCCGAACATTTTTGTATAAAAGTCATTCAACAAATCATCAATATTGTGCGAAGAATCCCATTGCAATTTCGCAAACGCCCAAATCATCGGCGCAGTGTGCGGCAAAAATGTATATACCTCGGTATACATTCCTTCCAGATTATGTTGCTTATCAAACTTTATCTCTTTGTCCATTAAATGCGGATACACGCGCGGCGCGAGCGACTTAAATCCGTAATAATCGTAGCGCGATAAATGCTTCATACGCTTACTCCAGGCGGCTGTCAAATCCAGATCTGCTTTCTTCCGTGCCGGATCATTCCAATAAGAACTGTTTTGCGTGATATATCCAAAAACATTATCTTCAATGTGCGGCACGGTTTGGGGAAGCTGACGAGTAGCATCGTAAACTAATAATCCGATATATTTTCCGGGATCGGTTTTCTTGACCTGCGCCGCCACGATATTAATGAATTTATAATAGCGATCGCTGTAATGCCGGTTTTTATCATCGTCAGGATGCGCGTCCATGGCGCGGCACAGCGAATCCTGACACATGGTATAAATGTCATCCATGCCCAGTGAAAAAGAATCGACATTAGGATGTTCGACAAAAAACTGATGAATGTATTCCGCTGTAATGCGTTGCACATCTTTATTGCCAATGCACGGCCACCAATAGACATCGCCCTTTTGCGGAATGACGCGTTTGCCGTTAATTAGCGGGTAATATTCGGGATGCGTTTTGGCATATTTTTCGGGCGGGAATATCTTGTAGATATAATTTTGAAAGCCACGCCAGGGCGCTGTTTTTTCGGCGCTGATAATTTTATTATGAAAATTCCAGCTATTCCATTCCGGGCCATATTTATGTGACGACCAGAAACGCGGGGATGTGTCTGGTTCTTTAACGACGCTTTTAACCTCCACCGTAAAAGTACTTTTATCCTGCAACTGCGGCACATATTCCCAATCATCGCCCGGCGCAAACCAGCGCACGCCTAAATTATCTTCGATAAATGAATGCACCGCGAACGTGACCGCCGTGGGATAACGCGCTGCAAAATAGATGTCATCATTGCGCACTTTAATAGCGTAGGATTCGGGATTTAACGATGCATCCGGCAAATCGCTTTCCAACGCTGTATCGGTTTTACCTACGTTTAAGGTGATGCCCGGAACATCTTTGCCGTCTTTTTTCAACGGCAATTTAACCCCGCTTATCTTTTGAATATAAGTCTGCAAACTGCCCGCCGCCCATTGCATGCGCTGCGTGGCGTCTTTTGCCAGAATGATGGTGGCGTTGGGTTTGCCATTTTTGACCAATTGCAACGGCTGCGCAACGACAGCAGAAGCGGATAGAATCAACGTGAATAATAAAAGTACTTTTGTCATAAGGTGAAACTCTTTTAATCTAAAAATCCGCTAATTTCTTTACAGATATGTTAGCATCCACTGGTCCGCATACAGGGTTGGAAACAGGCCGCTGTAATCCGAAATCCTCAGGACAGATACTAACCTGCTTCTTCCATTTAACGTGCCCATCAGCAAATAATAAATTACCTCCGTTAAAATGGCTATCATCCAGGCCCGATGTAAGCCAATGAACATAACCTGATAATGTACCACTATATGCAGGAGAATAACGAACCTTCTTTTCAACTTTCCCAATTTCATGGATCATAATGCGTGACGCTGGTTGAGAAACGGAAGCTAATGTTACACCCGCGTCATTGAAAATTAACCTATTAATAGGATAAGAACCGGCATCGTTAGTGGCATAAATGGGAGTTTGTCCACCTGTTTGATCTGGTGCCGAAGGACATCTGAGAATATCGTAGCTCTTCGTATAAGGGTAGATTTGCATATAGATACTCAGGCGGCCATTGTGTGGTGAAGTATAAGGAATATTACTGCTGTCGTAGCTGGACATATACGGATACCGCTCATCATAATCCTGCGTATATTGCATAATCGCCAAACCGATCTGCTTCAAATTACTCATGCAACTGGCGCGGCGGGCGTTTTCGCGGGCTCTTGCGAAAACGGGAAATAAAATCGCCGCAAGAATTGAAATTATGGCTATAACAACCAATAATTCTATCAATGTAAATGCCTTGTTATGTTTTGTCATCATCACTTTCCCCTAAATTCAAAAGTACTTTTAGTATGCCACAGCCGCCCTTAAACGTAACACAGGGATCCACCACCAACCACCGAATTCCGATCAAATCCTTCGTTTACGAAATTCACCGGGGGAACAGGCGTGGTGCTGGCTAAACAAATCCCGCAAACGTTCATAGCTTAAGCCCACTTTGTGGGCGACTGCATTAATTGATAAGTCAGTATCCAAAAGCAAATCCTCCGCGCCTTTTAAACGTTGCGCTGTAAGATATTCATGGAAAGATCGCCCCATACCCGCGCGAAACTGCCGGGTGAATGTCGCCGGTGAAACAGCCAACACGCGAGCCATTTCGGAAATGGTCAGGCTCTGATTTAAATGTGACTCAATGTGTTTGCGGGCTTCCTCCATTAAATCCTGCGAACGTTTCACCGGCTGGTCAAGACGGCGCACCCAGGGAATAACCGCAGCGCCTTCCTGAATTTCAGATTGTAACCATAAAACGATGCAGGATAGCAAATGGGCCATTTGTTGCCGGTGGGATGAATGTTGTGATTGTTCCGTTAATTCGTTAAAAAGCTGTGCCAGAAAACTATTTTTAACCGCAGCCGTGCCACGCTCCAAGCTGGTATGCGTAGCAGTCGAGGTGGAATGAGAGATAAAACATTCCAGCCCCACACCGTTCAACGGCCCGGGATAAATCCACAACAAATCGCATTCCCGCGGAGAGCCATCCAGCACATAGGGTAACGACGCATCTGGTTTAGAGATGCCTGCCGGAATAAACATCCAATCGCCCGGCTGGCACTGCACCAGGTAATCGGTGATATGAAAATCAGCCTGCCCGCGAAGCACAAAGCCCAACGTTGCCACCGCCGCTTCCAACTGCCGGTCTTCGGGCCAACGTGCCTTCACTAATCGCGTAAGCCGGTAATTTCGCGGCCCGCGTACGCTGACACGTTTGCCGCGGCGTTTTTTCACCATGACTTTGACGTGATCCGGTAATTCCTGACGCCGGAAGGCAGCGATGGTGGGCGTCGCCACCATCGCACGCGCAGCGCCATCGCGTTCGAGGCTAAATTGCGCTACACGCAATGCTTCGATGAGAGTTGCAAAGGAATTAGCCATGTCCAAAAGTACTTTTAGCCGCTGCCTGTTTTGGGGGTGAACGCCACATAATTTGACATATTATTTCAAGTCATGGCTTTATAGTGAGCTTAACTCTAAAGCCATTAATTAGCATATGCCCAGTTATAAGCATTTTGAAACTCCTGCTCCGTTATCCACACAGCAGAATCATAATGATTTCCGATTTGAGTATCAAAAAGCGATTTTAACTGTTCATGATCTCTAACCAGCCAAGCGGCTTGAGCAAAAGCTCCGGCTACGGCAAAGGAATCAGGGTCTTTTAAGAGTAGATTAAAACCATGCTTGGCGCGAGCCCAATCGAAGTCTTGCAACTCAACTGAATTTTCAGAGTCCACCAACATTTCCATATTCCAAAGTGCTCGCGCATAAAAAATATCCCCTTCATCTCCCTGCATTTGATTTGCAATTTTTGTTGCATATTCCTGCCAATCACCTTTTGCACCAAACCAACGTGGCATTAGATAATTGGTTTTTTGAAAATAGAAATCATAATAGTGAGGAAAGTGGCGAAGCGCTTCATTTGTAATCGCGTCAAATTCAGAAAGAGGACGTTGTTTCAGAAAAGCAATCCGTTGAGCAACTGCATACCAGCCTGGACATTGATTTCTCATTGAGGCTGAATTCGTTAGCACTTTGGTCGCTTCATCAAGTCGCTGATTCATGGTTTTCCACTGGTCTTGCGAAACGCTATTAGCGTAATCATAACCCCTGGCCCGAAATGCCCCTTCATAATAAATACGCGCCAAAGCGACTTGAGCGGTAATCGACTTGGGGTTTGCAGTTGCCCAACGGAGAATTAACTTACACTGTTTTTCCCATTCAGCATCCGAAGCGGAATCAGGCACTTTCGCTAAGCCTAAGTAAAAATGTCCTAATTTCCAAAAACCATCAATGAACATTGCTTGAGAGCGCCGATAATTATCTGCCACTTTTTCTATTTGCGCAAAATCATGAGCCTCAAGTAATTTGTTGGCTTCCGATTTAATCTCAGAGGAATGAACATCGAGGAGAGAGGTAACGAGGATTGGTTTTTCGGTATTTTTTATATTGGGGGATTTTACGGAAGAAACGGAAGATTCCACCGAATTTCGGTTTGCTCCGCAACCGGCGACAACGAACAGAACGAAAAGACTAACCATTCCCCACTTTCCAATCCGATTTGTGTTTGTGGACATCAACTGAATGGGATGCCATCCGGCGGATTTTCCGATGATCATTTCATATCCTCACAACTATATTCTTCTTTGTTTCGATAAAAGTACTTTTATCGAAGCGGATGCACGCAAAGGGCAAATACTCAAAGATCATTTACCCTCAGCGATCTTCAGCCACTCCAAAATATTGGTTTCCCCAATCTCCTCCTGCATTTTCTCCGGCAACGCTTGCACCGCTTGCACCTCCAAATCATAGGTGCTGCGCAGCGAATAGGGCGCGTCGCCATCCATTGCCACCCAGCTGTAATAGGGCGAATCGCTGCCCCACATCATTTTGCCGGGATAGGCAATTGCCAGATCATGCAGCACCTGCGCGGGATCGTTATAGTTGCTCTGAAAACGGCGCTCCGGCGGCGCTACTACGGCACTTTCTCGCAGCACTAAATCACAATGGATGCGATGCGCCGAGCAATCGAACCAGGCGTTGGGAAGTTCCGCGATGCGATCTAATTGCGTGCGGTCAAAACGGCAGGAATGCGCGATATTAAACCGCACGCCAGGGCGCGATTTGGCGATATCCACAATATCGCTGGCCTGCGACCACACATCCGACGGCAAGACACTGGAATGAATCAGCATGGGAATATCCCATTCCTCGCACAAATCCAGAAACGCCCCGCCTTCACCATTTAATTGCGTGATGGGCGACTGGATGATGGTTGCCTGCACTTTGAGCCCCTGAAAAGGATATCGCTCATACAAGCTGCGCAGAGCTTTGACCTGTCCTTCTACGTTGCGGCCCGGATCGAACATCGCAAACGGCCAAACCTTGGCGCCGTGATCGGGAAAATAATCGTGCATTTCGCGCATCATCCGCTGGTTTTCAAATTCATAGGGAACGCTGGCCAGCGCGCCTTCGGTGGTGATATCGCCGCGGCGCATGGCTGAAATGGAAAGCGATAAATTGCTCACCATGGGAAAAACAACCCAACGGCGAATGCCCAACGCACCGCCATTGGTAACCAGGTCTTCGAGTTGCTGGCCATAGGGGAAATCGCCATGCAAATAAGAAAGCAATTCGGCGCCGATGTGATTATGACAATCGATCATGATGAAAAGTACTTTAGTGTATTCCGCACTGATTGAAAAGTAGGGGCAGGACTTGTCCCTGCCTAAAGGGCATCCACAAAGGATGCCCCTACCGCGTAATTTTGTTAAGTTAAATCATACTAATCACACAAGGATGAACAATGAAATTCGGATTATGTTGCGGGCCGACTTCTCTGGCTCAGGAAAATGAATCGCTACGGGATGCGCTGGCACGTTTAATGGATGTCTTGCAGGACGCCGGCGCGGATTATGTGGAATTCCCGGTGGCGGCGCTGGCCGTCGAAGGCGATAAAAGTACTTTTGACGAACTGAAAGCCGCCCTCAAGGACGCGCCGTTGCGCGTGGAAGCGATGAACGGTTTCATTCCGCCACATCATCGCATTACCGGGCCGGACGTGGATATTCCCAAAGTACTTTCTTTCTGCGACGTGGCCCTCTCGCGGGCGCGTGAAATCGGCGTGCCGGTGATTGTGCTGGGCAGCGGCGGCGCACGCAAAGTGCCGGATGGCTTTGATCATGCGACCGCCATTGAACAGTTCAATCAATTCTGCCGTGAGCTGGGCCCAGTGGCCGAGCGGCACGATGTGTATATCGCCATCGAACCGCTCAACACCCGCGAGGATAATTTGATCAACACCGTGGCGCAGGGCGAGCAAACCGTGCAAGCGGTGAATCATCCCTATATCAAATTGCTGGCTGATTTTTATCACATGTTCGCCGATGACGAGCCACTGGGCAATATCGTCGATGCCGGGCCTGATCTGCGCCATACCCATCTGGCCGACACCGGCCGCATCACCGCCGGCACCGCGGAGGAAGAAGCCGATTTTCATGGCTTTTTCAAAGCTCTCAAAGATTCCGGCTACGCGGCGCGCCCCGACGCCCGCTGTTCTTTTGAAGGCCGCATCCAAAGCATCACCGAACAGGCCAAACCGATGTTTGCCTTCCTGCGCAAACGCTGGGACGAAAGCTAATCTTGTAGGGATTTGGAAAAAGTACTTTTGTAGCCAAACGCGCCGAAGGGGCGAAAAAACGGCATGACACGTAAAAGTACTTTTCCATACACACCATGTCACCCGAAGCGTTGCGCCGATCCTTATTGCGAATGCTAATAGAGCGGGTGCTGCCGCTTGCCTCGCGTACGGAGGCGGTGCCGTTGATCTTGATGGAGCCGCTGCATTTATTGCGCAGCCAGCACGAAAAAACCCTGCATCACGGCACTGCCCTCCTCGAAAAGCCACGCCATCACAGTCGTTTGTATCTGAACCGCTGGAAAGATTCCGGCGTGGAATCGGTGCGTTATCCGTGTCTGGCGGCTGTGATTGAAGGCGAAATTGACTGGCGCATCGGCATCACACAATCGCAGGCAAAACAAAACAGTGCCCTCAGCGATTGCGATTACATGATTGTCCCGGTGCCGCAGGATACCTTGTTCTTTACACCGCCGGGCATTGCCCGTTCCGACGGATCGGGGTTCCACTGGGATCGCGCTGCACCCAAAAGGGAAGCCGCCATTATCTTTTATCTGTTGATTTTGCCCTCCGGTTTTATGTGCCATTTCTGCCGCAGCACGGCGCGCGAGCATATGACCCATCAACAAATCTTTTTGGTTTCTCCCACATTACATTCTCTGGCCAAAATGCTGGAAGAAGAATTGTTGCACAACCAAAGCGAAGAGATTACCATCCGCGGCTTGTTGCAATCCATCCTGGGATATGCCAAACGCGCGCTGGAAGAAGAAATTATCGTGCAGCCCAACAAAAATAATTCCGCGCTCTTTGTGGAATCGGATAATCACGATATCTCTAAAAACGCCCTGGCCCGCGCGCAGGATTTCATTGAAATGAACCTCAAGGAAAAACTCACCCCCGCTATAATCGCCAAACAGGCTTACATTTCGGCGCGCCAGTTAGATCGCTATTTTCTGCGTGACACGGGAATGAACATTATGGAATACGCACTCCGCCACCGCATGGAAACCGCCAAAGGCCTGCTGCGCGATACCGACCTGCCGGTCAAGCAAATCGGTTTATTAGTGGGGTATCAAAACCCCTCTTCTTTCGCGCAAATCTTTAAACGTCATGTGGGAGAAAGCCCGGGAAGTTTCCGGGGGCGGTAAAAAGTACTTTTGCCTGTTTGATATCTGTAAATGAAGCCTTAGCATCGAATTCCGGGGCGATAAGTCCCCCTTTAAACCCGAATAATTCACAACCATTGATATATAGTCAACAAAAACCAGTGGGGGCAGGCCTCCGTGCCTGCTAATAATCTGCCGGTTTGCCGGCTCTCTTTGTAAACGGCAATAAGGAATTATTTTTGTTTAAGCAGGCACGGAGGCCTGCCCCCACTACTCTCTATATGCCGCATTAACATGATTGTGAATTATCCGGGTTAAAAAGGGGGACTTTTGGTACGCACAGTGGATAATAAATTCCCCTCTGAATTCCTCTTACTACGGATGCCGGGCCGAAGTGGAATCTGCACTTTGAATACTGAAAGTGGGGAATCCTTGATCGGTTCCGGTGCACGCATTGTAAACGTTCTCGCTGTTATATTTGCTGGCGCCTTTTTCCCATTTTACATGACCATCCGCGAAAGCGAAGTTAACGCCGCCAAGATGTTTTGTGGCATCACGGAAGCTGGCCTTGCCCGGCTCGGTGCACGGGTTTTGGTTCATGTGTGCTGAGCCGGCGTCATATCTGCTCGTGGCCGTATATCTGGCGGTGCCTTTATAGCCGTTCGTGACACCGGCGTTGTCGGTGGTATAGCCTAATCCATCTCCCAGCAAAATAGTCATGCTCGGTGCATCAAAGACTGCTTGCGCTACATCCGTTGCCTGATAATTAATCCAGTAATCAGAATAACTGACGCTTTGCACCTGGCTCTGATAATCAGCAGTGCTGCTGGGCGGCCCGGAGCTGTCGCTGGGGCACTGAAAAAGTTGTGTACTCTTCAGGTAAGGCTGCAACGCGTCTGCCCATCCGTAGGGATTGGAAGGAGAATTATTATCATCCGAAATTCCCACAATTGGCATGTGTTCGTCGTAATCCTGCGTATACATCATCACGCCCAACGCAATTTGCTTGAGGTTGCTCGAACAGCTCGCCCTTCGTGCGTTTTCTCTTGCACGTGCAAACACCGGAAATAAGATCGACGCCAAAACAGGAATTATGGCAATGACGACAAGAAGTTCGATTAATGTGAATCCCTTACGCTGGCGTTGTGATTCCTGGTTGCACTCATGTTTCATCATAATTCCCTCGGGTAGATTCTCATAAACTCTCCAAAAGTACTTTTGGATTACACGAAACGTCTCTGGCTTCATTTTGCTTCCTTTATTATGTTATTTACTAAAAGCAATTTTATGCGAGCGTTGTTAAATACAAATTAAGTGTTGATGAAGAAAATATTAATCCAACTTGCCACCTATTAAATTTCCGCGTTGGTCATTCCCGCGAACACACGCGTGTGAAAGGCGGGAATTCAGCGCTTCGACTCCGGTCAGCGACCGTTCCCTGATATTTCAGCGACCGTTCCCTGAGCGGAGCCGAAGGGAAAAGTACTTTTGCATGACAAAAAATGAAAGCCTCAGAAAGGAGAATTCTTCCTGAGACTTTCTTTGTAACATACCTGAGCACTAATTCTTGACCAATCGAAATACACCGCTTCCCACCGACGGCAAGGTGAACGTCGCTTTGCCATTACTAAAAGTACTTTTAATCGCACCCTGCTCGGCGTCTTTGATTTTCCAGCCATCGGGCAAAGCGAACGTGATATTCTTTTCCGTGTAATAGGAATTGGCCATTAGCAGCAATAATGCATCATCACTCTGCCAGGCGTTCACTTCGATGGGCGCATTCTCCGGCAATTGCAACGACACTTTTTTATCCTGCAATATCAGAGGAATCACGGCATCAATTTCGCTGGCCATGCTGGTAATATCTTTCCAACGTGTTTCGAAATAGGCCATATCTTTCTGACGGGTTTTATATTTTTCCTCGTAACTTTTATAGGGCAAATCGAAATAGGAATACCAAATTAATCCTTTGGCTCCACCGATTAAGGCCTGATAGGCCTGATTACGCATTTCATCCAGAGTCGGCGCATGATCGGGATATTTTTTATCATAGACCGACCAATTAAATATCTGCGGAACAATCCAAACACCTTTGGCGTTGCGGGCGACCTGGGCAGTGGAACGGGTATGAATGGAAGTTTGGGTTAAGTCATCTGCCCGGCCAATCGGATAGGGATCAGCACCCAAAATATCGGTCGTATTAAAAGCCGCTTCGATATCGACCACTTTATTTTGCACCTGAAAAGTAGGATGATTGGGATCTAATAAATTAGCGATGTTATACATTTTGCGCAATTTAGGCAGCCATCGTGCGCCCATTTCATCGCTGGCATACCAGGCCAATAACGCTGGTTCGTCATGTAAGGAGTTAATATATTTTGTGGCAATATTAAATGCGTCTTCGCCGTGATTGGCTTGTTCCGGATACAAGTCTTTAATGGAAAATACAACTTTCAAATTATGCGATTGGGCACGTTTCAAATAGGTCTCGGGATTTTTGGCTGTGCCATAGGCATAACTTAAAATAGTATTAAATCCGCCTGCTGCAATGCGCGTCAAATTTTCATCATTGCTGTCACTTGCATCGCGCAAATAGACTCCCATAGGGAAAAATCGTTTGCCATTGACGACGGTGAAACCACTGGCGTCAATATACACTTTAGGCATTTTGCTCACGATATGAATCGGATAATTGCTGATGACGCGTAACTCTCCGGACGGATCTTCCATATATTGCAATAAGGTATAATCTCCGACCCAAAGATTCTGCGGCGCCTTCAAAGCAAGCTGTTTTGCCTGACCGTCAGCAGCGATGGCATCTTCCTGCTGAAACACCAATTCGCCGGAACTACTAATTAATTTGGTGAAAACTTTTGCCGTAGCTTCGTTACCATTTTGGGTAGGCGCAACTTGCACTTCATATTTCCACGGCGTATTATCGCCCTGCTTTACGGTGCCGCGATAATTAGGAAAAAGCAGAAAAGAATGAATTGCAGGTTTTTGAATTTGCACGTTAATATCATCAAACCAAACTGTCCCCACGGGCGCTTTGATTTCCCCATGCGCGCGCTGCAAATATAATCCGACAGTGACCTTTGCCGCATTGGCCGGAACAATATATTCGCTTCCGATACGGTTCCAATCGCGCGTTCCGCCGTAGCCCACCGGGAACGATCCATTGATATATTTGCCGTCGGCGTCCGCGCTTTGCATATACACGCCAACGCCTTTTCCGCCCACGACATCTTTGGTTTTCACCCAGGCGCTAAAGAACACATGATCGCCAGGATTAGCATCCACTTCTTGTGTAAATGTTTTGTATTGATCTTCGCTGTCGTTTTTATAATAAAGGCTACTCTTTCCATGATGTGCCACATCACCGGTCACTTGCGCGGTGTTTTCGGGAATATGCCAGTTTGCACTTCCATTTTCAAACCCGGCATTTTGGACTAAGTTGGGGCTATTTTCCGGCAAGGAAGTGACGGATGGAATACTTTGCGCAAAGGCACATGCCGTCATCGACAGGAGCGCGAGTGCAGTCGCCCAAAAGTACTTTTGTGTTTGTTGTTTTTTCATGATGTTTATTAACGTTTTTCCGATTAGTCCAGTGGGGGCAGGCCTCCGTGCCTGCTCATAAAATATCAGCTCTGCTGACTCTTTATTTTTTAAAACGTCAATAAGGAATAGATTCTTTTTTAAGCAGGCACGGAGGCCTACCCCCACTGGATATTACTGTTCTTCCTATTTATGTAACAAGTCTTCTGGAAGGCTAAAACTACCCTGATAGCATAAAAGTACTTTTACTGTGTCAGCCAAAACAGTCTTAGATTCACATGCTTTATGAATTATTTGCTTCTGGCTTAAACGGGTTTTGATCGTTGCTTAATTTGCTCGCAGCAACCACTACAGAGCTTTTAAGCCATTTTACATGCCCGTCGGCAAAAGCCATGTTAACGCCCAGGAAATGCCGTCCGGTTTGACAATCGCTCAAGAGATCTGCTGGTGCCCCGCTGCAAGTTCCTTCCGACGTCCCCATGCCTGGCAGATAAAAACCTGATTGATACACACTCGCCTGATCTTTGGTAATGGACCAACCGCCGGCATCCATAATCGCGTAAGTAGTCGAGGCCGATTGCACTGAGGCCATACGCATGAGTGACGCAGACGTATGGATAAGATAATAATTGACTCCATAATTCTGTTTCAACACAGCACTGCTCGAAGCAGACCCGCCTATAGAAGGGCAAATAGAAACCTGCAAGTTTTTGGTATAAGGATAAAGTAATTGCTGCCAATACCAATACGTTTGTGGATGATTTGGAGCCCCCCAATCGCCGCCTGGCGGCATTCCCTGCCAGCCGACATACCGCGGCGGATAGACCTCATCGTAATCCTGCACATACATCATCATTCCCAATCCGATTTGCTTCAGATTGCTCATACAACTAGCTCTTCTCGCACTTTCTCTGGCGCGGGCGAACACTGGAAATAGAATCGCCGCAAGGATTGATATAATAGCAATAACAATAAGAAGCTCTATCAGAGTAAACCCCGGAAGTTTCATTTTTTGAAGATTACCTCGCATTCCTGCCCCCACTAAAAATTAATATTGCCGCTCCGTGGATCGACATCACTTATTTTATATCAATATGTTCCCATCCGGGCATCATATTCTGATGTATAATATTACATAATATGAGTCCGCGGCAAATTCGCTCCATCTATGGTTCGCCTTATGAAAAGTACTTTAATAACGGCTCGCCCTGTCCCGAAGGCGATTTGCTCAGCGGCGGAATCGGCTATCCCACTTACCGCAATGATTGGTGGGATACGCGAAATTTATGGAGCAAACCCTATTATGGGTTGAGTATGATGATTGGTGATGGAATCGGTTCATACCACAACGAAAACGGGTTCACCTGCGAATTATCGCCGAATACATTCTTCCTGACTTTCCCGGAATTAAAAGCCTCCTATTCTCCGGCGGCTGGAGCGCGCTGGGGAGAACTCTTCGCCAGCTTTTCCGGTGGACTGTTTGAACTCATTCACCAACAAGGCATCCTCAATCCCGCGCAACCTGTATGGCGCATTGATCCGCTGCAACCGTGGGCAGAGCGCTTGCAGCAAATCGTCCAGGCACCGTTGCCGCACACCACGTTGCAAACCATGCGGCGCGCCGCCACGTTCCTGGACTTGTTATTGGAATTATTGGACAAGGCCGAACCTGTGCAAACAGATAAGCCTCAAAGTGACTGGTTTGCTATTGCCGGCAAAATGCTCACCAGCAATTTGCATCAAAAGCCCAATCTCGAAGCCATTGCCACGGAATTGGGCATGAGCTATCACGCCTTCCGCGCCAACTTTGCCAAACGCGCCGGCATGGGCCCAATGCGCTTTCGCGATGCGGCACGGATTAAAAAAGCTTGTAATTATCTGGCAAATAATACCCACAAAACCTGCAAGGAAATCGCCTTCGATTTAGGCTATTTCGATTCCCATCATTTTTCGGAACACTTCAAACGGCATCTGAAAATGAGCCCCAGCAAATATCGGAATCTGCATTGTAAGGACACATAAAATCTTCTATTGCGCAACAAAAGTACTTTTATGCTGGATGCCAGCAAATTGGCCAAGTCATAGAAATGAACGGAGGCTGTATTTGGAATGCGGGAGCTTGCTCCCGCTTTGTGCGAGACAATTTTATTTCCATAGATATGATATCGTGAGCAAGCTCACTACGTGAAAGCGGGAGCAAGCTCCCGCACTCCAAAAATGGAAATAACCCAATTTACTACCAGCTAATTTCCCAGACAATCGAACTCAATCCCGGCAGCGCCATATCAAAAGTACTTTTACTAGCTTGTATCTTTTGCTGGCCGTCGGGCTGCTCACTGTTCCATTGCGCGATCTGGTATCCCTTTGCTGGAATGCCGTATTCCGCCGGGTCGAAATGATAGGGCAGCGTGAGCGGCTTGTCGCTGACGTTGGTGAAAACAATGGCCACTTTATTAGCGCCGTATTTTTTCCAGGCAGCGGTCAGCACAGAATTTGTGGTGACAGTGCCACTGCGTCCCCAGTTAGCTGCGATCGGAGGATTGTTTTGCAACACCGGTGGCCGCTGCATTTCGCCCGCGTAAATATAGGGGCTGATTTTGTCGCGGATATGGGTGACCTGTTTGAAATATTGGCGCGTTGCGTCGCTGGTTTTATCGCTGAAAAATGTCCCCGGATTAATCCAGCCGATTTGCTCGCCAAAGGTTAATTCCTGTCCCGCTTTCATGCGGATGGATATATCTCCGGCATTATAACTTCTTCCGAAAAACTGCACCGCGCTGCCATAAACCACTGGGAAAGCCGGCACCTGGCCATCATCAATCCACATCCATGACAACATCCCATCAAGATATTTCAGGTATGGTTCGGCATTATCTTCGGTGGTGATAATTTTATCGGCGGGAATGGTATCCTGAATTTGCTTAAGCATGGCATGATATCCTTGCACCCACCAATGGCCGCCACCCAGCGGATGGCCATGCGTGGGATCCATGCACGGCACCGGACGCGAGGCGCCGATTTGATCGATATACACGCCGTCAACGCCAACTCCCCGCGTTAATTTATTGACGACATTCGTAACGGTGCTTTGCCAGAAAGGCGTATAAGGACACATCACCGCTAAAAGTACTTTGGAACCATCGCTTTCGGTGCTGCGATATGATTCGGTATTGGTGACAAGTTTCCCGTCCTTCTCGATTTTCGTCGCCCAGGGCAAAGCCTTTTTAGTGAACTCAAAATCCTCCAATTCTTTATCGCGGGTATCCCACAACCGCCCGTTGATATAGGGCATCACATGCACATCATCCTGCTGGACGCGCTGCACCTCATCCTTGAATCCCGGCTTGGAAGGGAAGTAATGCGGATAATCATTATCAAAGGGATTGCCGTGCCACTGATACCAGTGATCCAGCATCGGCAAGCCAATGTAATTTTTCATTTTGAGGATTTCATCGCCGGTGGATGGCATATCCTTCCGCGTTGCCAGGGTGATGGCAAAGCCCAATTTTTTATACCATTCCGGCGTATCCACCCTGCCATTATCATCGACTTCCGGCCACCAGGTGGCATTGCGCTGCACCCAGTTTTTATAATAGCGTGCCGCATCATACCAATCGCCATGCAACAATTTCCAGACGCCGGTTCCTTCATAGTGAAAAGTGTTAGCGGCGGTTTGCGGGTTTTCCGCCATTTGATCGAAGGACAAGGAAGCCGTATTGGTGATGCCTTCGGTTTGCAAGTGCAGCGTTTTGAAGGAAGCCAGCGGATCGTGCCGCGCCACATATAATCCCGTCGGATTATCGCCCGTTTGATAAATGGCCATATATTGCATGGAAGCGCGCGTGCCGGAGGGATAAGTGCCATCGTAACCGAATCTATTGGCGATGGGGTTTTGCTTGACCATGCCCGCCCCCGCCGGCACAAACGCGGCCAGATCATTTGCCCAGTGGCGCAATTTCACCTGCGGGAAAAAGACTTTTTCAACGCTCCATCCCAGGTTTTTATTATCGATATCGATGGACCATTTCCAGGCCGAATCGCCGGCCGCCGCATCCGCGGTCACAGTGATGGCAAGTGGACTCCCCTGAATTTCGCGTTTAAAAGTCAGCGCAAAGCCCGCCGCTGTTTTCTGAAAGAAAGTACTTTTCCAGCCGCTTTCCGCATCTAAAGAAAAGTACTTTTTCTGCTGCGGATGAAATAGCTGAATCACGAATAACGGCGACGATGTATCCGCCGCCAATTCCTGCTGCTTTTGCAAATCATACAAACTGATTAAACGGATACCTTCTTTGGTAACATCCAGCGCCAGTCCCAAATTGCCACTCTTCACGAAATGCCAGGTTGCAGTTTGGGGATTCTGTCCCAGCGCGAGGTAACGTTTGACAATGGATTGAAACCAGTCAACGTCGGCCGCATTGCCGGACAACGAAGAGGGCACTTTGAAATCGGTGGCGGAAAGTTTTTGATCGTTGATAACGCTGACATTGGATTCCGCAATCCTGCCCGCCGCCGCATCGGCCACTTTCATTAAAGTCGTGGATAGCTGCCCAGGAGAGGTGAAATCAGAAACCCACAGCCATTGCGTCATGCGCCGCGCTTCACCATTCCAATTATATTTCCAGGGCGACGGCGCATTCGGCCGGATGTATTTGCCAAAGCTGCTGTCGCCGTCATACAACCTGGCGGCGCCGCCCACATAGGCGACTGCTTCCTGCCCGGAAATAAAGGCGCCCCATTTGGAAAAGACATAGGTTCCTTTCGCATCGGTGAGCGGTTTCGGCGAAGCCGATGCATCGCCGATGTAATGGGAAAAGTACTTTTTCTTGAAGTTCCATTCAAAGGAATGCAACTGATCCCAGGTGTAGGAAGGCGACGGCTCACTTTCTTCCGCATCGAGAAATACCAGCGGCGAATCCTTGAAAAAATACCAGTCATAAATAGCCTGCGGATCACCAGGAGCCAGCTTTTGATTGGCATTAAAATATTGCGCTTTGCCGCGAATGACAGTAGCAATGAGGCCATCGGAAACGAGACGCAACGCGGCTGATTTATCCTTGGTTAGATGAAACGACTGCAACGTTTTGCTAAAAACGCGGTCATCCCAGACGTATCCATTAAAACTCGCCCCTGAAGCGGCAATGGTGACCTGCGACGGGAAAATGCTATTCTTCTGCGGCGTGAATGTCCATCTGGCGGCGCTGGTGGAAACTGTATAGGAATCGGTAATCGCTTTTGCCTGCGGCGTGGCGACGGGAGTTAATTCCAGCGTTCCCGTAAGCTGCTTTTGCCCCGGCGCGGCGATTAGGAGCATCGCAAAAAAATTATCTTCGCCGAAACCGGGGCGCGGGATGAGCTGGGTTTTGAAGGTTTGATTATTAGCACGAAACTGCGCAGTATATTCTGTCAGCGGCCGATTCTTCCAGGCATTTTTGAAACTTCCCAATGGCACCTGGGCAAAGATTAACCCATCGCCGGGAATATGCGACACACGCAGCGGAACTTCGATTTTGGTTTGCGCCCACGCGCCCGTAGCCATCACACTGATAATCAGCCACATGAAAATAAATTTGTTGTATCGCATAATCTTCCCTTTCTAAAAGTACTTTTAAGCTGGCCGCAATCACAGATTCGGCCAGCTTAGTTCTACCAATCCCATTGTACCTTATTGAATACGATCATCGGCAAGCTCAATTGGCAGCTTGAATTTGCGCCATGTTCCCGGCACATTGGCGCGCGCCGCGTCGGGGCCCATTTGGGCTTGAGATAAGAATTTGACATGGCCATCGGAAAAGAGGATATTGGAACCACCTAGATGCCGCGCATAGGATTCGACGATGGGTTCGCCGGAATAAACATTGGGATCGTTGGCATTAATGATGCGCCATTGATTGCTAATGACACCCAACGAAGCATCGGCAATCAACGGCAATAAACTGGGAGAGCCAATCGCGTCCAATTTCACCACGCTAATATCACTGCTTGAAGAAAAAGCGATCACATTCTGGTTGGCGCCATAGTTGTGATTGGAACCTCCAAATAACGAAACCGTGCCGCCCAGTTCAGGGATGGTGTAAGTATGCGATTCCGTTCCATCGGTGGAACTGGGGCATATAAATATCTGACTGTTTTTCGTATAGGGATAAATGCGCACCATCCAATAACAATAAGTGCTAAAACCATGCGCATTCGTGTCCTCCGTGCGATCGAACGGAAACGTTTCATCGTAATCCTGCACATACATCATGATGCCCAATCCCTGCTGTTTCAAATTACTCAAACAACTGGTGCGCCGCGCATCCTCACGCGCCCGCGCAAATACCGGAAACAGTATCGCTGCCAAAATGGAAATAATGGCAATAACAACTAATAGCTCGATTAGTGTAAATGCTCTTGTTTGCTTCGGATGAGAACTTTGCCGCACCATCTGTTGACTCCTTTAATTACGTGATACATAGAAAGTATGCTGTTTCGGGCAATAAAATACAAACGATAATCGCGGCCATTTATTTACTCACAAAGACAATGCATTACTTCTGAAGACAAATAAAAACGAAGCAATGAAATGTCTCATTGCTTCGTTTGGTTTTTATTGCCATTCTGCGATGGCGGCAAAAGTACTTTTAGCCGCCGAATTTATATCCGGCCTGCAGGAAGAATTTGCCGCTGTCGCCGCTCCAGCCGGTGCGTTGAAAACCGGCTCCCAGCGTCACGCCGCTGAGTGGCGAATAGCGAATGCCGATGGCATAGGGCGAGGGCGTGTCGTATTTGGTATTACGGCTTTGCAGCTCGCCGATCAGATGGAACTTCTCGTTGAGCGACACATCGATTCCGCCATAAACCGAAGCCTTGGTGGAATCAATTTCCTTGCCAAAACGATCCCAGCGCAATCCCAGCGTGGCGGCGACGCCATGTCCGCCGAGCTTGGAACCGAAATCCTGCGTGGCGGCCAGATAACCATAGAGATTGCCGTAATGAATGTCATCGTAACCCAGCCCAAAGGCCACATGCGTGCCCACTCCGGGGACGCCGATCAGCGATTGCTTCATGTTGACCGCAAAACCGGCATCCGAATCACTGCCATATTTAAGGTGTCCCACACCGGCGCCAAATTCTGTTTTGCCGCCCACCGAAACAACGCCATAAATGCCATACGACTCGCCGCCATCCAGGTCGTTGTAATTCGCCTGCACCTGCGGTTTTAGCGTGCTGCCGGTGCGCGCATCGGGATTCAGGAACATGCCGGATGCGCCGCTCAATGTCAAATCCGCATGAGCCGCCGTTGCTGTGCCGAGAGCGACAAACGCACTCAAAAGTACTTTTCCGATAAGTTTCATCATAAGCCTCCGCCTTTTAGCTTATCAGAAATGGCGTCCTGATATCCCGGCCAGACAGCGCGCGTCTTTTCGGTTGTAGTAGAATGTTGTCATGGCCAGCAAGGAGTTTCTGCATTCTGATCTCGCTGACACACTCCGCGAAATACTGATACCCCAGGCGATGTCCCGCGGAATCCATTCGCTGCTGCTCGCGCCATCGCACTGGCAATCCGGCATGGATTTGCCGGAAGGTATGACGGCGGAACATGTGGGATTGCGCGGCAAAGGCACGAAAAAGCGGGCCAGTAAGCCATACGGAAAAATGGCGCTGGTTGATGAAGTCTGGAAACTGGATCATTTGCATTCGGCGCGGATGCCGCTGCTGTGTTTTGTGGTGCAGGGGCCGGTCGTTTGCCAGATCGCGGATTATGCACTGCATTGCGACACCGGGCACGCCTATCTGATTCCACCCGGAATTCCTTATGCCGACGGCAAATATCGCTTTCTGGATGAAACAAAACCGCATCATGGCCAATGCACCAGACTGCAATTATTGCCTTACCATAACGGCCTGTATTGCTGGCGCACTCACAACTGGATAGATGCCGGAGGCGGCTGGCAAATTAATGAGCTCTCCCATTCGCTGCCCTTTAGCCTGGTTCCTCATTACCTTTCCCAATTAAGAGACGAACTGGCGGAACAGCAAACGGGATGGGACGTTGCAAGTAACGGCATTCTTCAGCTCCTGCTGGGAACCCTCTTCCGGGAACTGCAACATTCTCCTTTCATCCATGCCGGAAAAGTACTTTCACCGGCTAAATCGCCGAAACCACAACACGCCATTGCCCGCATCGAACAATACATTCACCAAAACCTGGAGCGAAATCTCACCATCGAAACATTGTCGCATCGCGTGGGGATGTCTCGCACTGCTTTCACCATGCAATTCCGGGCCAGAACGGGAAAATCGCTGGTGGAATATCTCATCGATCTGCGCCTCACGAAAGCAAAAGAACTGTTGCTCGGAACGGATTTGGCCATACGGCACATCGCCGCGGCCGTGGGAATCAAACCCAGCCGCTTGCGTTCGTTATTCCAGCAACGCGAAAATTGTTCCCCCACAGAATACCGCAACCGGCAACGGGAAGACTAACCAGCTTCAAAAATAACTGTTCAATAATGGCGCACGGTGTTCAATAAGTAGGTTTATTTCCCAGCCGTCAAGGGTATAATAAAGGCAGATTAAAAAGTACTTTGGGAGGAAGTCACATGAACCATGGAAAGAAAACGGACACAACAACGCGCAGCCGAGGCTTTACATTGATAGAATTATTGGTTGTCATTGCTATTATTTCAATCCTGGCAGCCATCCTGTTCCCCGTCTTCGCGCGGGCCAGGGAGAACGCGCGGCGGGCCAGTTGTCAGAGCAATTTGAAACAGCTTGGATTGGCCGTGGTGATGTATGCCCAGGATTATGACGGCGGACTGGTGCCTTATAAAAATTGGAATAGCGCCGGCACAGCCTTGACGGAGGCATGGGGAGCATTAGTTGTTCCCCTTGATGGATATGTGAAAAACACGCAGATTTTCCGCTGCCCGAGCGCGCCAACCTTAAGGGGCACTTCCGCTACAGGAGTCTATGGAAGCGCATACGGTTGGTCGTGGAAATATTATCCCGATCCCAATGGATGGGTTGCACACTTTATTCAAACGTCTCCGGGCAACAGCATTGTCCCTTTTAAATTGGATAATGCTCCCGAGCCTTCGCACACGGCGTTAATTGGGGAAACTCAGTATCCCAGCTATTATGATAATCCGAGTCATCCTAACAATATCGGTTATGGTTATCCGCGCTTTCGCGTGAATGCAATCGGGTCAACCCAATACGGAATGTTAGACCGCCATCTGGACGGCAGCAATTATCTTTACGCCGATGGCCATGTAAAATGGCTGAGCAAAAAAGCCGTTACTCCTGCTCTTGATCCCAGTTGTACTTCCATTGGATCGGGCAGTGAATTGCCCATTGTTTTCTGCTGGAAACCAGCGACCTAATAATAAATTAGGATAAAACCACAATATGAATTTTAGAAAAGAAAACGCCCGGCATTACGCCTATTTTCATTTCCGCATAATGTTCCTTATAATGGTGATCACCACTGCAACCTCCGCTAAGGCGAAAAGCTGGCTGGTGCAGGCGGAACTTGCACCAACCACATCCGGCTGGCAGGTTCAGCGGGAATCCAATGCCAGCGGCGGCGCGTTGCTGGGCGGGGGCGCGCAGGATGCGTTGGGGGAATCCGGCGGTCTAAAAGTACTTTTCCCCGCCGCCGGGAAGTATTGGATCTGGGTGCGCTATCGCCGCGCGGCGGATGGGGCTTATGGTTCGTTTTATACGCTGGTGCGAACGCAAACCGGCGAAGTCATTGCCATGCAAAAGATGGATTGGGCGCCGCGTCTGCCCACGGAGAGCCCCTATGAACCATTCCAGAGCGAGGCGAGGCGGAACACGCGGGAGAATGATTTTATCTGGGAGCGTTTTCCCATTATTGCCGAATATCCTTTTGCGGGAACGCTTCATTTCGGCGGTATTGCGCATGGCGGAAAAGTGGCGCCGCGCCGCATTGATTGCGCCATTGTGACGGACGAAGAAAATTTTTATCCCAACAAAGTGGATTGGGAAAAGCTGCCGCCTGTGCCGGAAAAATTTGATTTCAAAACAACCATCCCCAAAGGACTGCACCCGGCGCAAGGATTTCCCATGAACTCCGCCTTCTTTGCGGGCATCGCGGATCCGCGCCATCAGTTCCACATGGGGCTGGGCTATAACGCGGCGGTTTATCAGGATGACGCCAGTTTCATTCAGCTTGGTTTCAACCGCACCCACGGCAATGGAAGAGGTTCCGCCGCTTATGGCGTCTGGACGATGGCTTCGGCGAATTTCTATGAAAAAATGGATGCCGCGCAGGCGAAGCAATATCCCGCGCCGGAAGGCAGGTTTGTCAATTCCGCCGGAGAGGTGGGAAAAAGCTGGAGTTTCTTTTTCCCACCGCTGCGTGATGGCCTGCGCGCGGTGACCGAAACATCAATCGCATCTTCCGTCAACGATCCCGCCGTGGAAAGCTGGCGCATCATTGCCGAAAGCGGCGGCTACATGGATTATAGCGATCCGGCGCGCATAGCCTTTGGGCAATGGCTCGCGGAGAGATATAAAGATATTGATCGCTTAAACGCATTGTGGGGCACATCGTATAAAAACTTTGATGCCGTGCAGCCGCCCAAAGACGCGCAGGAAAATCTGGCTGCCTGGTTTGCCTTTCGCGAGTTCAACGGGCAGGCTCTCGCCGAAACAGTGCATCGCCAGGCGGAAATTATCCGCCAGCTCGATCCGCGGCATCGCGAATTAACGGAGCAGCTTTCCAATCTCGATTTACTGGCGGCGCGTTTCAAAAACATGCGCCCGATTGACTGGGAGCAATTTATCAATGTCGCGCTGAAGGATGTGGAAAACGTGGGCTGGGATGCCTATGCGGTGGATGATTATATTGGCGCGGAAATCGATCTGGTGCGCAGCCTCGCCCCGGGCAAAACATTATTCAACGAAGAATGGAACACCCATGGCACCGATCCGCGCGTGGCGGCGCGCACGTTGTGGGGCATGATTGGCAAGGGTTTGCGGGGCGTTCATCTTTTTCAATGGCAGGAGGGAACATTCCACGATTCCTATCCCAAATGGGCCTTATTGAATCACGATTTCACGCCCAAAGCCAAGTTCGGCGCGATGGCGGATATCGCGCAGGAAGTGCACCGGCTGGAGCCGTTGCTGATGTCGGCGAAGCCGCTGCACGCGGTGAAACCGGTGGCGCTGTATTACAGCGAATTGGATTTATCGCTATCTAAACCGCTCGCCAGCGCCTGGGGCGAACCGGTGGATACGCCGTATCACGTTTATGCCACTTTGCGCGGAATGGGTTATCCGGTGCGCTGGATCACGCCGCGCCAGATTGACGCGGGCGAATTGGATGATGTCGCCGCGGTGGTGCTGATTGACGCGCAGCACATTCCGCAATCGGCCGCGCAAAAATTGGCGGACTGGGTGCATGGCGGCGGCGCGGAGATCGCGGATCGCTGGCCGGGCGCATTCGATGAATATGGCCGCCCGCAAAACACGCTGTCGCCGGTTTTCGGCATCCGCGCCAAAGAGACCACAAAGGCAAAAAATGAATTAGCCTTGCAGGAATCCTCGCAGGGTTATGGAGAAGTCACCATCAACGCGCTCAGCGGGGACGACTTGCCCAGCACCGTCGGCGAGCTGTGGCAGCAATGGGATTCCACCCATCCGGTGGGCAAAAAGATGGGCGATTTCATGCTGGCCGGATATGGCCTGACGCATATCAAAAGTACTTCCGGCCAGGTGATCGGCATGACATTCGGCGGCGATCCCGGCGTTGTCATTAATGCCTACGGCAAGGGCCAAGCGATGTATGTGGCGATGATGCTGGGTTCGCTCTATGAAAGTTCGGCGGTGCGTTATGAATGGGACAGCACGCATTCGGGATCGGCCTATTATCGCCTGTTGGATGAATTTCTGCGATTCAGCGGCGCCCATCCTTCGGCGGTGCCGGATTTGCCATTGCGGCTGCGCGCCAAGTTGCGCGTGGAAACGCCGCTGGTTGATCCGGCGGGAAATGCCCTGTTCGCGCTCACCAGCATGAATGATGAACCGCTGCCGGCATTTAATCTGAAACTGCAATGGCCCGGCAAACTGGCCGCGCCAAAAGTACTTTTAGTGGCGATTGGCGGAAGCCGCGCGCTAAGGCAAGTGCCCTTCACGATCAAAGAGAACACGCTCACATTGCAAATGCTCGCCTTTGATTCGCACGCGGAAATTCTGGCATTAACCAAAGCTGATCCGATGGTGAGCCTGGATATATCAGGCGCAAAACGCGGCGTCGCGGATATGTTGATGTTATATCCTAATGAGACATTGCAAATAACGGCGACGGTGCATAATCCATCGTCTGCAACCATCCCGGCGGGCGATGTAAAATTATGGGCGCCCGATGGATGGTTTATCGATGCCAGCCAGAAAAAGTGTCCGGCGATAAAACCGTGGGGATCGGTGAAGGTGCGTTTCACCGCGCGCACTCCCGTCACAGGCGGCCCGGCGCGGTTGCGTCCGATTGTTGTGAAGCACGAAGCGAACGGCAAAACGTCCGCTCCGGCCACGGAGGAAGTCTGGTGGAATCGTCCGGCGGGCGATCCTTTTTAATTCCATACGTTATTCCGGCGCAGGCCGGAATCCAGTTCCTCTCCCTCTGGGAGAGGTGAGGTGAGGGATGGTGAGAGCAAAGTACTTTTACCCTCATCCCAGCCTTCTCCCAAAGGGAGAAGGAGTTTCCTGGATTCCAGCCTGCGCCGGAATGACGCACCAATCATTATAAAAGTACTTTTAACCACCACCATGCACATCAAAATCCCTTTCTCCAAAATCACATTCGTCACACTACTCCTCTCCTCCCTGATGCTCGCGTCCTGCGTCAAGGCGCAGCAGCCTTCGTTGTTGTGGGAGGACGAACCCAACGAACTGAGTTGGGAATTGTTCCGGAGCAGCCGGGATTGTTTCAGCGATTTCGCCGGTTGGTGGAAAACGCTTCCCGCCGGGCGGCGGAAGGATGTGCTGAAAGCGGCGGAGAATCAGGGCATGATGCAACAGCCTCCGCAAGACGAAAAAGTACTTTGGGTGCAGGCGGAAACGCTGCAAGGGAGAGATTGGTCCATCGCCCAAAATGGCGAACGCACTGTGCTGCGCGGCCGCACCGGCCACAATACCGCGACCGCCCAAACCATCATTGATATTCCCGCCGAAGGAAATTATCGCCTGTGGGCGCGCTGGTGGAATCTGCCCAAATACCACAACAGTTTCCAGGTAAAAATCCGTCCCCTCGCAACGGCAAAATTTACCTTCGCGTGGCAGACCACGGCGCAGGCGGATTATTTCGATCATCGTTTTGCCTTCGCCTGGCATAAGCGCCTCCATCCCGCTCCGGTCAGTTATGATGCGGATAAAAACGGGTTTGAATGGGAAGGCGCGCCGATGGTGCATCTTCCCAAAGGAAAAGTGGTGCTGCAAGTTTCCGGCGTCATCCACGGCGGCCCTTACACGCGCCGCGATCTCGATTGTTTTCTATTGACGCAGGATCCTTTTTACGTGCCGGGAGAAACGAATATCCCGGACGATTCACTCACCCAAAAAGTACTTTCAGCGGGCACGGCGAACGATTGGCAACTCTGGTCCATCCGCCCGGCGGCGCGCCCGCTGGCGCAGGTTCCGCCGGTGATTGCCACGTTGTGGAACGATTGGCGCGATCAATTTATCGCCCGCCTGGCAAAGGGCGAAGGCAAGACGCCCGCCGAAAAAGCCATGGAGCAGCAAACCTATTTTGATCCGCATTGGAATCTTGTCGGCACGCCCGCTCAGGTGGCGCAGGAAGCCGCGCATATCAAAACCCGTCCGGGATTATTTCAATGGATCGAAGCGGAATCCTTCACTATTGATAATGGCTGGGACATTAAAAACGATGTAAAAGCCAGCGAAGGAAAAATTCTTCAGGCGTCGTATGGTGATGGCGCGGCTGAATCTCATACAACGCTTAACGTGACAAAATCAGGAAACTACCGGTTGTGGATAAGAGCCGCTCAAATCAAGAATTACTATAACTTTTTTGAAATCGCAATTCGCCATCACGGGCAAACCGTTGGGAAAAAAGAGTTTCACGATCTGGGCACAAAAGGTTCCTACGATTACGACTGGTATCCGATTGATGTGGAGTTACAATCAGGTTCATACGAAATTGCGCTCACCAAAAATCGCGGCAAATCGCCTTATGCCTATCGCAAAGTGGATTGCATGGTGCTGACGGATAATCTGGAATGGAAACCCGAACAATTACAGCATCCGGTATCATCAGAAATCCCGGACAATATACCGCAATTGAAAGAGGCGGCGCGGCAGGGAAAGGTGGCGGCGTGGCTGGATGATGGCGATGATCAGTGGACGGGATTTAGCATGACGGATTGGCCGCGCCATGCGGCGCAAGTGATCGGCGCTGCTCCTGTTTCCATCAAGGCGCAACCCGGCGCTGTTCAGAGCCGCGTTTTGCATCTGACGAATCCCACGGATCAGCCGCTGACATTTTTGCCGATAGCAACAGGGCCGTTAAATTGGCGGCTGGTCGCGTATCAATATCAGCCTAAATTTGGCTGGCAGCCGATGCCTTTATTGCGGCGCCATCAAATCACCGTTCCGCCACACCTGACCGCGTCGCTCTGGCTAAATTTCGACGCGCGCGATCTTTCCCCCGGCACGCAATCCGCTTCGCTGAAAATCGGCGGGCAACAAATTTCCTTCAAAATAGAAATTTCCGGCACCGATATCCGCCACGCCAAGGCGCCCTTCGTCGGCGGCTGGTGTGATCCCTGGCCAACGCCCAGCGGATGGCAGACTTTTGCGGATATTGGCCTGAATATCGTTCACCGAAAAGTACTTTCCAAAGACGAAATGCAGAAGTATAAAATCAGCCTGTGCAACGTGACGCTGGGAACGCCCAAATCCGCCGATGACGTGCATCGCATCGTCGCCGCCATGCAATCGATGGGGCTGGATTATTCCGATTGGTCATGGGAAATCAGCGATGAGCCGGGCGCGAAAAGTTACCAGAAGTGGATTGAGGCAGCAAAGATCATTCGCCAGGCCGACCCCAAAATCCGCATCTGGTGCAACCCCGGCGAAATTCAGAGCAGCACTGTTGCATCCGTCACCGCGATGAGTCCCTGGATCGATATTTTCTGTCCTTACGTCAATCATTTCACCAATGCCGCGGGCGCCGATGCCAGCTATCAAAAGCTCCTCGCCAGCACCGGCAATCTCCAATTGATTTACACCACGCCATGCTCCAACGAGAAATCTCCCGGCGCGCCTTTGGATCTATTGCGGATGGCGGATATCGCGCTGCAATATCACCGCGACGGCTGGGATATGTTTTCGCTGCGAAGCTATTATCCCTATGCGGCGTCCGCCTGGGACGAAGTCAATCCGCCCTATTCCGCGCAAGCCATCAGCATCTATCCTGGCGCATGGGGACAAACAATAAGCTCCCGCAATCTCGAAGCCGTGCGCCAATCGATTCAAAATTGGAAGACGAAATCAGCATCATAACATATATAACAACGTCATCCTGAAGGAACCTCAAGCGACTGAAGGATCCTCCCGGATTACGCCGTCGAAACCTCGGGGGATTCTTCGACTCCGCTCAGAATGACATATCAGTAGGGATGACAAAATAGACAAACTCTGAATAGGAGCAAAGTACTTTTGCCGCGCAAGAGAGTGGAGTAAAAAGTACTTTTCTGATAAAAGTACTTTCGACAGCAGACTCTCGGAAATAGGCTCCCATGAAAGAATACAAAATAGACATCGCCATCATCGGCGGCGGGACGGGCGGCGTGGCTGCCGCGCTGGCGGCGTTGCGCGCGGGATGCCGCGTGGCATTGACGGAAGAAACCGATTGGATCGGCGGGCAGTTCACCGCGCAGGCGGTGCCGCCGGATGAGCATCCGTGGATCGAACAATTCGGCTGCACCGCCACTTATCGCAAATTGCGCGATGGCATTCGCGAGTATTATCGCAACTGGTATCCGCTGACGCCCGGGCAAACGGACCGGCGCCATTTCAATCCGGGCGGCGGCAATATCAGCCGCGTTTGCCACGAACCGAAAGTCGCGCTGGCCGTGATGGAAGCCATGCTGGCGCCGTATCTGTCGTCGCGGCAATTGATCTTATTGCTGCAACACAAACCCATCAAAGTGGACGCGGCGGGCGACCGCATTTCCTGCGTGATGCTCAACGATGTGGCGGATAACGCAAAAGTACTTTTGCACGCGCCGTATTTTCTGGACGCCACCGAGCTGGGCGATTTGCTGCATCTGGGCAATGTGGAACATGTGATGGGTGCCGAATCGCAGGATCAAACCGGCGAACCGCACGCGCCCACCGGCAGGCCGCAGCCGTTGAATCAGCAATCGTTCGCGATGTGTTTTGCCATGTCGCATCATCCGGGCGAAAACCACGTCATCGACCGCCCGCGCGATTACAACTTCTGGCGCAATTACAAACCGGAGTTCTGGCCGGATAAATTATTGAGCTGGTGGTATCCCAAACCCAGCACGCTGGAGCCGCGCCCGCTGGCATTATTCCGGGATGACTCCGGCCATTTTCCGTTGTGGGAATATCGCAAAATTCAGGAGCCGACACATTTTCTGCCACGCCGTTTCAACCGCGATTGCGCCGGCGACGGCATCACTTTGGTGAATTGGCCGCAGATGGATTATTGGCTGGGGCCGTTAGTCGGCGTTAGCGACGAAGAAGCGCGGCAACACGTGGAACGCTCGAAACAATTATCGCTGAGTTTGCTGTATTGGATGCAAGTGGAAGCGCCGCGTCCCGACGGCGGCACTGGCTATCCGGGATTGCAATTGCGCACCGATATTTTGGGCACCAGAGACGGCTTAGCGAAATATCCCTACGTGCGCGAATCGCGCCGCATCCAGGCCGAATTCACCGTTTTGGAACAACACGTTTCCAGCGAAACCCGTCCCGACGGCGCGGAGAAATTCAGCGACAGCGTGGGAATTGGAAGTTATCATATCGATCTGCATCCCTCGTCCGGCGGCGACAATTATATTGATTTCGGCTCGTGGCCGTTCCAGATTCCGCTGGGCAGCCTCATTCCGGCGCGCGTGGAAAATCTATTGCCAGCCTGCAAAAATCTCGGCGTGACGCATATCACCAATGGCTGCTATCGATTGCATCCGGTGGAATGGAACATCGGCGAATCGGCCGGCGCGCTGGCCGCCTATTGCCTGCGCGAAAAAGTCACGCCGCGCCAGGTGCGGAATCAGCAAGATCAACTGAAAAGTTTCCAAAAAGTACTTTTGGCAATGGGCGTGGAATTGGATTGGCCGCAGATTAGTAGTCGATAAAATTTAAAAAGTCCTCAGTAAAAATCAGACAAGACATGTCCTCCAAAACTTGGTATGATTGCTATATCCCATTTTTAGGAGACATTATGAAACAGAGACATTTAGCTGTATTCGCCTTGTTGCTTCTTGTGTGCACCTTGATTGCTGGCGCTCATGCCGACATTAAATATAGCCAGACCATGACCATGGGAGGCGGCAACGAGCCATTCATGCATTCCACGCACTACATTGCCGATGGCAAAGAGCGCGATGATAACACCATGAAGATGGGCACTCATGAATCGACGGAATCCCGGATTCATCTGTGTAAGACCAACCAGCGATTTTTAGTGGATCGCGCCCTCAAAATCTATGCTGTTGAGGAAAACTCCGCCAACAAATCCAACGCTTCAGGCACTTCTACTAACCGCAACAATAACGATGGGGACGAAGGCAAACCCGGCGAGGGCAAAGTGTCGGTAAATATCAAAATCACCGATCTGCCCAATGAGAAAGTTGCTGGATTTGATACGCATCACTTCATCTCCGAACTACACACCAAAACCAGCGGCTGCATTGGCAACTCGGAATCCACCATCAAAATGGAAATGTGGATATCGAATATCCGAAACGCCACAGCCTGCAAAGAAAAAGCTGGCAGCATCGATTACGCGGCGATTCTAGGGCAACATCACAGCAGCAAATGCAAAGTTACTTACGAGACCACAGGCGACGCCACCAAGTTCAACAACGCCTGGAACGGCATTGTTTTGCGTCATAAAATGTATCAGAATGGCAAGCTCACCATGGTAACGGAGGTGACCTCGCTGTCACAGGCTAAACTGGATGACGACGTGTTTGAGGTGCCAGCCGGTTTCACCAAACTTTCCGAGAAGGAATATAACGAACGCCGCCAGAAAGCCATGATGGAAGCCATGATGAGCGGCGCTGCCAACGCGGGGAATTCGCAATCCAACGACGCAACCGATTCCGATGGAACCGCTGAATCGGATGGAGCCTCCCAGTCCAAAAAGTCCAAAGCTAAAAAATCCAAGACGCGCCGCCCGCGTTTCAAGCTTCCCTTCTAAATTTATGATCATTGCCATTGACGGCCCGGCCGGTGCGGGAAAAAGCAGCGCTGCCAAAGCTCTGGCCCAATCATTAAATTTCATCTACATCGATACCGGCGCCATGTATCGCGCCGTGGCGTTAACCGCCATCGAACAGGGATGGGATGCAGCTCATGACGGCGCCGCCATCGCTGAGGCGGCGCGTGAGCTGCCGCTGCATTTTGCGGATAACGGTAAAAGTACTTTTATCGGAGACCGCAATATCAGTGCGGAAATCCGCACGCCCGAAGTCAGCCTGGCCGCCTCCAAAGTGGCGGCTCTGCCAACAGTGCGTGAAATTCTGGTGGACAAACAGCGCAAGCTGGGACGTCAGGCCGAAAACGATTGCGGCGGCGCCGTGCTCGAAGGACGCGATATCCAAACGGTGGTGTTTCCGCGCGCCGACGTGAAAGTATTTCTGCTGGCCTCACCGATCACCCGCGCGGCGCGACGCCAGCAGGAATGGGTGCAAGAAGGCAAAAAAGTACTTTTGGATGATGCCAAAGCTCAACTCAACGAGCGCGACCAGCGCGACACCGAACGCAGCGCCGCTCCCATGCATCCCGCCGAAGATGCTCATTTGATTGCCACCGACGGATTGACGCTGGACCAGGTGGTTGCGCGCATTATGGATTTGGTGCAGGAAGCGCGGGCAACATAATGCTCTTCGCCGCTCCTTATTATTGCAATTACTTAATTTTTCCTCCGGCGCGGTTTATCTGTGTTAGGATAAATACCACTTATTATGCATCCCTGGCATGACTTAGACATTGGCCCTAACGCCCCCAAATTGATTAATTGCGTCATCGAGATCCCTCGCGGCGGGCGCAATAAATATGAGCTCGACAAAGAGTCGGGCATGCTGCGGCTGGATCGTGTGCTGTATTCCGCGGTCTTTTATCCCGCTAATTACGGGTTCATTCCGCGCACCTTTTGCGACGACAACGACCCGCTGGATATTCTGGTGCTCGGCCAGGAACCGGTGGTGCCGATGTGCATCCTCACCGCACGCCCCATCGGCGTCATGAAAATGGTGGACGATGACGAAGAAGACGACAAGATCATCGCCATCCACGAACACGATCCCGCCTTCAGCCACTATCGCAATATGGAAGATCTGGCCGATCACACCCTGAAAGAGTTGGGCCGCTTTTTCGAAGATTATAAAAAACTGCAAAACAAAGAAGTGCTGGTTACCCACCTCATGGGCCGCAGCGAAGCCTATGACGTGTTAGAGAAAGGCATCGAAATGTATCGCGAAAACTTTGGCGACAAAAGCAGCTAAAAGTACTTTTTCCCGCCGCGCCATTCTGACAAATACACCAATAGCCAGCGGATTCATTTCCACTGGCTATTGTTTTTTCGCCATCCCCTACTCTGTTTCCGCGCTGCGCCAGCACAAATTCAAACATTTGGCCGCATGTGCTTCGTCCAACCGTCCAATCGCCAACGAATGCGGCGCATTGTGCAGTAACTCCGGATTTGTTTTCGCTTCTTCGGCAATCGCCAGCATCGCATCGCAAAACGCATCCAGCGTTGCCTTGGTTTCGGTTTCCGTCGGTTCAATCATCATCGATTCTTTGACAATGGTCGGGAAATACACCGTCGGTGCGTGGAATCCATAATCCGGCAAGCGCTTGGCCACGTCCCAGGCGCTGACGCCATATTGCTTTTTGAGTTCTGCGGCGCTCAGCACGCACTCGTGCTTGCACAGATTATCGCTGCCTACCTCAAAAGTACTTTTCAGGCGTGCCAGAATATAATTAGCCGCCAGAACCGCATCTTCCGAAATCTGCTGCAAGCCGGGTGCGCCATGCCGCCAGATGTATGTCAGCGCGCGCAGGATAATTCCGGCATTTCCGGAAAAGGCGTGCAACGTTCCAATGCTCTGCGGGCGATCTTCATCCCAGGCAAAAGTACTTTCGTGCTTCACCACATGCGGCACCGGCAGAAATGGCTCCAGGAAGGCACGAACCGCCACCGGTCCCGCGCCCGGTCCGCCGCCGCCGTGCGGCGTGGAGAAGGTTTTGTGCACGTTAAAATGCATCACATCAATGCCGAAATCACCGGGGCGGCATTGCCCCAAAATGGCGTTCATGTTGGCGCCATCCATATAAACCAGCGCACCGCATGCATGCGCCATTTCACACAGCGCGGCGATGTCTTTTTCAAAAACGCCCAGCGTGTTGGGATTGGTAATCATGACCGCCGCCACGTCCGTGCCCAGGGCTGCTTTCATATGTTCCAGATCCACGCAGCCATCGGCGTCGCTGGCCACTTGCGTCACTTTGTAACCGCAACGCGCCGCCGAAGCGGGATTGGTGCCATGCGCCGAATCGGGCACAATGATGCGGCGGCGCTGTGCGCTTTCGCCGCGCGATTCATGATATTTGCGAATCATCAGCAACCCGCAAAACTCGCCAGACGCGCCCGCGCAGGGCTGAATGGTGGCGTTGTCCAGACCGGCAATGGCGGCTAATGTTTCCTGCGCTTCAAAAAGTACTTCCAGCCAGCCCTGCGCCAGATGTTCGGGCAACAGCGGATGCGCGCCCGCGAATCCCGGTAGATTGACGATGGTTTCGTTGATCTTGGGATTGTATTTCATGGTGCACGATCCGAGCGGATAAAACTCGGTATCGATGCTGAAATTCTGTTGCGACAATCGCGTGAAATGGCGCACCACGCTGTGTTCGTCTACTTCCGGCAATGGCAATTCAGCGCGCGTTGCGCCATCAAAAGTACTTTCCGGCACATCCAACGGCGGCAGATAATCCGTCGCGAGGCCAGCGTCGGAAAGTTCGAAGATTAAAGGTTCTAATAAACGTGAATTATTCATGGGGACAACTACAATCAAGACAATACGAAGCAGTGGGGGCAGGCCTCCGTGCCTGCTTAAATAGGATTTATTCCTTATTGCCGTTTCTAAAAATAAGGAGTCAGCAAAGCTGACATTTGATAAGCAGGCACGGAGGCCTGCCCCCACTCAAGTACTTTCAAATGACAGCTTTTAAGCCTGCACCTCCCGCAACGCATTTACCAAAGCATCAATATCTTCGCACGTGCGCTTTTCCGTGCAACAAAACAGCATCGCATTCCCCAATTCCGGATAATGCTTACTCAAATCATAGCCGCCAATGATGCCGCGTTTTTCCAGATGCGCATTAATCTCCGCCGCCGGACGCGGCAATTGGACGGCGAATTCCATAAAGAACGGCGCGTAGAAAAGTACTTTTATCCCGTCAATCTGCGCTACCTGCGATGCGGCGTAATGCGCTTTCTGATAGCTCTGACGTGCCGCCTCGCGCAGGCCTTTGGGGCCAACCGCTGTTAGATAAACGCTGGCCGCTAAGGCGCATAGCGCCTGATTGGTGCAGATATTACTGGTGGCTTTTTCGCGGCGGATGTGCTGCTCGCGCGTTTGCAAGGTCAACGTGAAACCGCGATTTCCCTTATCATCCTGCGTCAATCCCGCCAGCCGTCCGGGCGCATGGCGGGCATATTGCTGCTTGCAACAAAACAATCCCACACCCGGCCCGCCGAACTGCTGGCTGATTCCCAGCGGCTGGCCTTCGCCCACCGCGATGTCGGCGCCCCAGCTTCCCGGCGCTTCCAGAATGCCCAACGTAATCGGCTGAAAGATGCCAATCGCCAGCGCTTTGTGCGCATGCGCCGCATCCGCCATTTCGCGATACTCTTCCACCACACCCAGGAAGTTGGTCTGCGGAATAATCACCGTGGCCACATCATCGCCCAGCTTCTCCGAAAGTACTTTTACATCGGTGCGGCCATCCTCCAAAGGAATTTCCTCAAATTCAATCGGCAAACCTTGGGTATAAGTAATTACCACCTCGCGATAAAATGGCGACACCGCGCGTGACCACAGAACACGATTTTTCTTGGTCACGGCACACGCCATAATCACCGCTTCGGCCAGCGCCGTGGCGCCGTCATAGAGGCTGGCATTGGCCAATTCCATCTCAGTCAATTGGCACAGCAATGTCTGAAATTCATAAATCACCTGCAAGGTGCCCTGCGACACTTCAGCCTGATACGGCGTGTAAGCCGTGGCAAATTCACCGCGCGACAACATCGCCGGAACGACGGCGGGAATATAATGATCGTAACTGCCCGCGCCTAAAAAGCTGGGCGTGACGCTCAAATCGGCATTCTTTCGCGCAGCTTTTGACAAGCGCCGCAACACCGCCAATTCGCTCTGCGCATCGCCCAGATCGCGGGCATAATGCTGGCGCGCCGATTGGCGCAAATCTTCAGGAATATCAGCAAATAACGCATCAACAGAATCCACGCCAATGGTGCGCAACATTTCCTGCTGATCGGTTTCGGTTAAAGAAAAGTAAGCCATAAGTCAGGTGTGAGGTTCCCGGTTCCGGGTTCGAGGTTCCGGAGCGGGAGATTTTTACTATCTCGAAACAACCATACTAAAGAGGGAATCTTGTAAATCGCATGTTGTGGAAAAGTACTTTTTCCAGAAGTCCCGAACCTCGAACCCGGGACCCGGAACCTAAGACCTATAACCTTTATACGCTTCCGCATCCATCAATCCATCCAGCGGCGCGGTGTCGCTGACTTTGATTTTGACCAGCCACCCGGCTTCAAAAGCGGCACTGTTGATTTGTGAGGGATCGTCTTCGAGGGGAGTATTCGCCTCAACCACTTCGCCCGCCAAAGGCGAATAAACATCCGCCACCGCCTTCACCGATTCCACCACGCCAAACGAATCGCCGGCGGCCAGGGGCGCGCCCACTTCGGGCAATTCCACAAAGACAATCTCGCCCAGTTCGTTCTGCGCATAATCGGTAATACCAATCGTCGCCACATCGCCTTCCAGCAGAATCCATTCATCGTGTTCGGTGTATTTCAGATTTTCAGGAACATTCATAGTGATCTCCAGCCACGTAATCTCGCATATTAAGGATAACTAATTTGGAGGAGTGATGGAGAGTATAAGGATCAAGCTCATTTTTCCTTATGCTGCTTCTGCGTCATTTCTTCAATCATTTTTTGAATGGTCTGATACTCTTCTTCCATCTTTTTTAACGAAGCTGCATGAATACGGCGTTGTTCTTCTTCCATCTCCGAAATGCGTTTTAATATTTTCGGATCTTTGCCTACATAACGCACCGCTGCCACACATGACACATTGACAGCATTCAACGCGCGCTCCAATTCTTCTGGTGTTGAAGGTTGCTTTTTAAAATAACAGCTCTTATCATCATGCGTCATCAAATCTGGCGCTTCCGCTTCCGGCGCGCCGCAAGAAATGCATTCACAATCATTCACGATAAAATCGCCGGGGGCGTTTTTAGGATACGGCTTATTTTCACGCATGATCTTGTCCTCCTTAAAAGTACTTTTATACTTCACGCTTCAATCGTTTCTTCCCTTTATTTGTCAAACGATATTTCTGTAACCGGCTGTTGGGCTTATCGGGCAACGTCATTTCGATATAGCCTTTTTCGAGCGCCGGAATAATATAGGTAAGACGGAAGTAATCCGTATTTTTGAGGCTTAAAGCGTTTTGCAATTCCTGACGCGACATCTCTCCTTCCAACACGAGCAAAAGCCGCTCTTCCGGCGCATCACTGACTTGAAGGGTATTACCCCCTAAGTCACCATGCAAGTCACCATGCAAGTCACCATGCAAGTCACCATGCAAGTCACCATGCAAGTCGCGGCGAATCACGACTTTAAAGCCATCGGTCAAGGTGAACTCCGGCGCGGGCAAATTGGCGGCGTGGCAGCGGGTCACCATGTCGCGCGTGCCGGTTCCCATGCGCTCAATATACTGAGTGAGATAGAGCGGCTCAGCAATCAAGGGATTCGCGGGGAATGATCCGTGCGGTTTTTTGAGCATTGCCAATGTCAATGCCGCCGGCAAATCGCCGGGATTCCACACTTCGAGCCGATCCGCAAATAGCATCACTTGCACGCTGCCGGTGCTGGTGTAATCGCGATGGGCCACTGCGTTGACGATGGCTTCAGATACCACCTCGCGCGGAATCTCATATTGCACCGGCGCCTGCACGCTTTGGGCGCGCGTGCCCACCCACAAATTAATTTTCGACATCACAAAATCCACCGCTTGATCCACCAATTCAAAAACGGTGCCCTTGTAAACCTGATGCGAAGGAATGGGTTTCGCCACGTCGATGCCATGAAAATGCGCACATTTGATTTCCGAGGTAGGCAAAAAACGTTGCGGCGTTTTGCCAAAAAGCAGCATGGCCGCATTAGTGGGATGTTCTCCGTCCAAAAGACTGAGATGAATCAACACTTCCCGCGGATCGGCGTTTTCATCCAGAGCGAATGCCCGGGCGCGACGGGCACGGCGCAGGAAATAGCTGATTTTCTCTTCATCCAAATCATCGATAACGGCGTTGCGGCAAAACGTGGCATCGAAAGGGCCATTACGGATAAAGCCGCCATCCTCCAGATAATTCACCAATGCCGCATACACCGAAGCGATCAATTCGGCCTTATCGTTGAAGCGCCGGCGGATTAACTGATCACTTACTTTGTGAATGAATTGTTGCATTTTGGGATGTCGGGCCGAATCGTCCATCCCTTTCACAAAAATCAAGCGATGCTTTCTTGCCAGCGTTGCCTGATCAAATTCTCTCTCCGTCGGCGAAACGCCTTCCGCGTCTTCATAGCCATATTCGTTTCCCAATAAACCAATATACAGATCGCATTGCCGCACCTTGTCCAAATAAATCTCATCAGCACGATGATCCGCGGCAGGAACGTCTTCAAACAGAAACACCTCAAAAAACCGGCATAGCAAAGCGTCGCCTTGCAAATATGTCTGCAAGGCTTTTCGCTCCCGCGCAAATTCTTTTTGCACGCTGCTGATGAAAATTTTTAGCATTCCCGTAATCTTAAAAACCAGTGTAGCGGGTTTTGACTAAAAGTACTTTTATGGCATATTCACGCCAGCCACGACATCGCCTTTACTATCAGGAGAGGTAAACGAATAGCGCCGCTTTTTGGGATCCGGATTCGTAAGAGGCGTACCGTGATTATCCACTCCATCAGGGCCAATGCTCCACAACAGATATTGATTTCCCTGCAACTTGTATTGAAGCGGCTTAGTGCCCTCAAAAGGATCAGTCGGAATCTTGTGTAAATATGCCGGCACAAGCGATGGGAGATTTTTCGGATAATGGCCGTGCTCTAATTGATAAGCATGCAGCGTATACATTGTCATGATTTCCGCCGCATACGTATCGTTTCGCGCCCAGTTCCAACGGGCTTTTTCCAGAGAAGATATGGTGCTATCCACAAAGGGATCACCTGAGGCGGAGACAGGCTGCGTTTTCCCATAAGGCCGGTGCGCGTTTTCGATCAAAGCATCCATCGCGGTTATCCAATTATTCAACAAGCTCCTTTTGCTGATGAGGAACATTTGGACGCTTTTCACCCAAGAAAAAGACACGTCTTTCATGACACGCACCGAACGCACTCTATCCAAGCGCCAGGAAGGTTCACGCATCAATTCCACATTGGCGCCGATATTTAGCCACTTTTCTTCCTGCACCATTTTGGCATACGGATATCGTTGCTGATAGATTTTTTCCAGGCGCGCGGCTGCCGTTTTCGCTGTTGATGCATCCGTATGTGGAACGAGATTTTTTAACTCACGCAAGCTGATTGCCTGAATGGCAACACCCATCAAACCCGCTACCAAAGGTCCGCCATTCGCGATTTTATTGCCGAATTGATAACCATCGATGCCGCTCCGGACTGCGCCGCTCCAATCACCACGCGCAGCGTGCGCATGGCTTTCCACCGCCAGGGCGCGTGCCAACTCGCGGTATTGGGCATATTCGGGAAAATCGATATAGAAATAACTGCGCACCGGTTTCCGTAACGCCGGATATTTCAACCCCTCACGCAACAGATGAAACGCTTTCGCATTTTTCTTTAACCATGCTTCTTTGGCAGCGAGGGGATATTGTTTTATTTTCCCCAAATAGAAATCAGGGTCAGTGATCTTATCCACGCCATTATCATCCAACTCGAACGCCTCTCCAGCGCGCCGGAAGTAATCATAACCATTAGGATTTGGCATCACCGGCGTGGGAATTGTTATCTGCGGCGGAATGTTGATCCAATACCAAAATCCACCAGCAGCTAAAATCACAACAATTAGGGCAGAACCACAAAAACCGAGTTTACGTTTCACTTTGTCACCCCCTTCACTTCACAAAAGTACTTTTATGGCACATTAATGCCCGCCACCACATCGCCTTTGCTGTCAGGATCCAGAAGACGGTAACGCATACTCTCTCTTTTATCGCGATTAATAATCGGTGTGCCGTGATTATCTATTCCGTCCGGGCCGATGCTCCACAACAGATATTGATTTCCCTGCAATTTATAATGAAGCGGTTCAATGCCATCATAAGGATCAACGGGAACTGATTTTAAATATGAAGGCAAAAGTACTTTTAACGATGCGGGATATTTTCCGTTATTCAACTTGTATGCATGCAACGCGTACATTGTCATGGTTTCTAAAGTCAATGTATCACAACGCGCCCAATTCCAGCGAGATCGTTTAAAAACGGGAAGCAAAGCATTCACCATTGGATTACTAAACGCCGGAATAGGCTGTTGTTGAATATAGGGAAGCTTTGCATTTGCAATGAGCACGTTCGATGAAGCTTCCCAATCATTAATCAATTTACGCTTGCTAATTGTTAGCCATGTCAATCGAGCGACAAGGGGTATATTCATATTTCTGAATTGGTTCGTCCGCCATGAAGCCGATTGCATTATTTCTAATGTGCCGCTTATGTTTTGCCATTTTTCGTCTTGTAACGTTTTTTCAAGCGGCCATCGCTGGTGATACATTTGTTCCAAACGAAACGCTGTCAATTTTGCAGTTGTGACATCGGTATGCGGAAGTAACGTATTTAATTCATGAAGACCAATAGCCTTCAATGCTATACCTACTAAACCTCCCACGAACGGACCGCCGCGCACAACCTCATTTCCAAAATGATAACCATCCAACGCGCTTTGTACAGCGCCCGACCAGTTGCCACGTTCCGCTCGAGCGTGGCTTTGCACTATGAAAGCGCGCGTTAAACTGCGAAATTTTCGGTATTCAAAGTAATCCGTAGTGAACGAATATACAGGTGGCTGACAAACCGGATATTTCAATCCTTCGCGCAACAATTGCAACGCTTTCGCATTCTGTTTCAACCACGCTTCTTTGGCTGCAATGGGATAGGATTTTCCTTCCACAAAATGGACATCCGTAGTTTCATCCACGCCATTTTCATCCGGCACAAAGGCCGCGCCGGCACGGATGAAATAATCATAACCATTCGGCTGCGGCATCACCGGCGTGGGAATTGTTATCTGCGGCGAGATATTGATCCAATACCAATATCCGCAAACGGCCAACATCAAAGCCACTATCCCGCCAGCACAGAAACCAAGCGCGCGTTTCATCGTTCTCCCTCTATTCTTCCCAAAAGTACTTTTAGGAAGCCTCACTTTTTCCCATAGTATCTCTTCTCATCCATTCCATTGCAGATAGGTTTTGGGGACTTGTCCCTGCTCAAACATCCCCGGGATTTTCTTTTCCACCATTTTTACGTTGCCTTCGCGCACCAGCGATTCCAGCATTTCGTAAACCGTCAGCGAGCTTTCCTTAACCACATCATCGGGCCATAGCGGATGAATAGCCTTTTTCAAATTTCCCATGGTGCATTCGGGATGATTTTTGATATATTCCTGCACGCACGCAGCCAGCGCCTGCGCAGAAGGTGTTTTTCCCAAAGGCAATAGATGCGGCAAATCGCGGAATGGCTTTATATCCACGGTGCCATTGCGGCGGCAAATGGCGCCGGCCAGAGGCGGCATGCGCATGCGCCATTGAACCTCCGGAAAAGCCAGCGCGGTGGTGGCCAGATACATCGCGCCATTCGCATCACGGCCGATTTGCATGGGCTGATTTTGCCGCGCGATGATGATGCTATCCGGCAACTGCGCCTGCACGCACAACCCCACAATCTCTCCCGCGATCTCCTCATAAGCGCGCACCGCGGCATTTAACAAATCCTGTTCAGGATCATCCTGATGCGTCAAATAAGCATCAATTAACTGACAATGCAAATCGCTGATATGTACTTTTTTTCCATTTTTCAAAGAGGGAATGGCCGGTGATTCGGCGACGCGCTCATCTTCGGAACTTTTAAAAATAACGCCCTGATCCAACAGGCGGTTGCCAATTTGCGCTAAATCGATGCGATCGAGATAAGCGCCGCGCGAGCCGTTCGCAATATAAGCCAGATCTTCGCTGGCGTTGGTAAAGGGATGTCCCCATTCGCGGCCGCCGCCGCTGGGCGTGCGCGAATGGGCAATGCCAATTGTGCCCGGCAAATCCCGCGCATCGGTTGCGGCCACCAGCGCCGCCACATCTCCCACCACTTTACGATAATGCAATTTGCCTTCGTGAATGGTGGCTATTCCGGTATAAAATCCGGCGTCCAATCCTTCTTCGCGCCGCAGCATTTCCAATAGCACCGGAGCCGCTTGCTGATCGCCAATGTATCCCGCTAATACGCACATGATGGAGTTCCTTTTGTTGTGAGGTTATAAAACGGATGAAGCTCGCACCTCATTCTACCAAAAGTACTTTTGATAGAATCTTCTTATGGCAACACTCAACGCGCTGGGGCGGCAGATATTGGACGCATTGCGGAACAAGCTCATTCCGTGGGCCAGCAATGGCGCTCCTTTCTTGTTGTTGGATGCGCCGCCACAGCTCATTGGCTCTAATCATATTATCGAAAAGCCCGGCAAAAAGCTGCCGCTGCAACATGGCAAAGGACAAAACGTGCGCACCCAATTATGGGAATCTGAAAATCTCAACGCCATGACTTCGCCTTATATGGGTTGCCTGATCGAAGGTGAAGCCGATATCACCATCGGCACCACCACGGCGATGTGCCGCCGCATGAAAATTCCGGGTAAACGATGGATTATCAATATCCCCCAACAAAATATCTTTCTGGTGCCGCCGCACGTTCCGCTTTCCGGCGGCATGTACCCGCACTGGGAAGGAGCCAATATAGAAAAGGCCTATTCGCGGATTTTATGGTTGCAGTTTCAGGGCAGTGGCGTCAGCTGTCATTTCTGCACCACCTCCAAAGGAGAACATCTCACCCATCCTTTCTATTTCATCAACGGCACACAGTTTTTGCCACTGGCCAATATGCTGGTGGACGAGATGAGCACACAATCGCCGCAATATGTGCCGGTGATTTATCATAACCTCGGCACTCTGTTTCATCTGATGGTGCGTAGCCTGCTTCTGACGAAAGCGGATAACACTATTCACGAACTTGGATCAGCGCGCTTTTCAGGAAATGCCGCCAACGCCAATGTCTTGATTCAACGCGCCATTGATTTCATGGATCAAAACATCTATGATCAGCCCTTAACGCTTCAGCAACTTGCCGATCATTTGCAAATGTCGCCGCGCCATCTGTCGCGTATCTTTCGCCGCGAAACGGATATGTCCGTCAAAGACATGGTCATTGCACGCCGCATGCGGCTGGCCCGTCAGTTGTTAATAGAATCACAATTCAACATCGCCCGCATCGCACGGCAATGCGGCTACGCGTCGCCTTCATCATTTATCAAAGTATTTGCCCGACATTTCGGCATGCCGCCCACAGCATATCGCACAACCCAACAAGCAAATGGCCCGGTTGCACAACAGTTGGCCACTTAAGACAACAAAAAGGGCAAAGATGCGTTGCGAAAGGCGTTTAAAAGAAGCCCCTCCGAAGTATAATTAATGTACCGAATTTATTTTGGAGAATATTCCCATGAAAAAGTACTTTGACGGACAAAAAAGAACTGCCTTCACACTCATAGAACTATTGGTTGTAATTGCCATTATCTCAATTCTTGCCGCAATTCTTTTCCCGGTGTTCGCGAGAGCGCGGGAAAATGCACGACGCGCCAGTTGTTTGAGCAATATGAAACAAATGGGGCTGGCTTTAATGATGTATAGCCAGGATTACGACGATCATCTGGTAAGTGCCCGCATCCAGGGAAGTACCGGCGAATTCGTTTATCCGAGCGGGCGATCCAGTTCATTCTCGACGTGGTATTTTCAACTGATGCCCTACGTGAAAAATTACCAGATATTTAATTGTCCCAGCGCGGATAGTGCTGTGTCTTTCGATCCCGGCACGGATGGCTATACAGGAGTATTTCCGTATAGCTATAATGCCCGCACTCCCTTCGGATGGCCGACATTTACGGATGCAACTCGTGGAGTTTCGCTGGGTGATCTCAATTCAACAGGGATCAACATGGCGGCTGTGGAAGCGCCTTCCACCACTATTGCCATCACGGAAGGTTCTTGGATTGCACTGCGGTTCAATGCGAATGACGTCAGTTTCCGTGCAACAAAAGACACGGTGAATGAGCGCGGAGTATGCACCTATGAAACATGGACTCAGGCATGTCTTCGTGCCCGTCACCTTGACAGCATGAATAATCTCTTTCTGGATGGACATGTCAAATCGATGAATTGGCGGCAAATCCTGGGTGATCCCAATAATAAAAATGCCATGATTTACTGGACAACGGCAGGCTCCTTATAGTCACGTGAACTGACGTTCGTCTATTACCCTCAGAATACAAGTTAAAAACTATGAAACTTTCGAAAGTCGTTATATTGCTCAATTTAATGGCGCTATGCTATGTGCTTGCACCAGCTGCTTTCGCGCAAGAAATTACCATCGCTGCCAACAGCAAAAGTACTTTTACTATTGTTATTCCTGCAAATGCTCCCACTTCAATAAAGGACGCGGCAAACGAGCTGCAACAGGATATAGCCATTTCCACCGGTGCAGAATTGTCCATCGAGCAAGATACGAAAACTGCAGAGAAACCGATTATCAGTTTGGGCAATACAAAACAGGCCAATGCTGCCGGATTTAATAGCGACAGCATGAAAAATGACACCTATCGCATTGTCACCCAAAACGGAAATTTGTATATCCTGGGAGCTGATACCGCTGATGGCGAATATACCCAAAACGGCGGCAAAAGCGCGGGCACGGCGAATGGCGTTTATACATTTTTGGATGAACAACTTGGCGTGCGTTGGTTAATGCCCGGCGATATCGGGCGGGATGTGCCGGCTAAAAGTACTTTTACTATCGGTGAGATCGACCAAACCAAAACACCGCCTTTCAATTTTCGCTATCCGCATATTCTTCGTTTTTGGTCGGACAAAGCACAGGCTGAAGCCAGCCGAATGTGGGAAATACGCATGCGTGTAGGCGATGACGTTTCTCCGGTTCAGTTAAATTACGATCACAATTGGTGGCGCACTATTAACACTGGTTTTGGCGGCACATCCAGCAGCAATGTGAATACGCCAGCGGTAAAAAAGGCATACAGCGAACACCCGGAATGGTTCGCCATGGATGAGCACGGCAAACGGCCATACCCCAAACGCCATTACGACAAATTAGAAACCACCAATCCCAAATTGGTGGAATGGTATGCCGGGCAGGCAATCCAAAACCTCCAGTCAAATGAGCGCAACACCACCTATTCATTATCGCCCAGCGATGGCCGCGGCTGGAGCCAAAGCCCGGAAAGCAAAGCCTTGTATGATCCAGCGCCGCCGGAAATTTATGACCCGGAAGCCAGTTCGGGAAACCCCAGCATGTCGTCTTTAATTTTGAAATGGTATCACGATGTCGCCACCATCGTGGAAAAGGAATATCCACGGGGACGATTGGCCGGTTATATTTATGGCGATTATATCTATCCGCCGCAAAATTATCCGATGAAATTGCCAGATAATTTCATGCCGATGATTGCTCCCAGTTTCGATTATGGCTATCGTTTATATCGGCCAGAAGTGCAGGCGCGCTTTAAACAAGTGATGAATTCGTGGTCTAAAGTCGCACCCAAAAACTGGTATTATTACGATCTGCCCAATTTGCTGTTACGCCAGGACGAATCGCATGTTGGGACAAACGGCCAATTCCCCGGCACCTCGGCAATCATTTCCCCCGCCGCGCCGGACATTCTCAATACCGTGTTTTCCACGCTGCGTAAAACCCATATTACCGGCGCCGATATTTACGGGCAATATTCGTGGAGCAACGGCGCGATGGCCAATTATATGTTGGCGAAATTGGAATGGGATCCCACTTTGGATGCCTATGAGTTGCAGAAGGAATGGCTGCATCGCGCTTATGGCGATGAGGCCGGCGCAATCATGCAGCAATTCTATCAATCGTTAAATGGCTGGTTTAAAAAGTACTTTCTCACCACCCAGGATGTCAGTCACAAAGTGACCTATGATATGTTGCAGAATGTCTACGCTGCGCATTATCCGGAAATGGAATCGCTATTATTAAAAGCGCAAAACCAACAAATGACCGAAAAACAAAAAGCGCGGCTAAAATTGATCACCGATAATATGATTGTGTTGCAATGGCGGCTGCGCAATGCCGGTTTCTGGCCAAAAGATATACCATCGCAATTGCAACGCAGTGATAAACAGGTCATTGATATTTTGACGACATATAACGAAGCGTTTCCGCTTTTCCCTGGAATCATTGATTCCACCAGGGAGCCGCGCCGAACGCCGGCGCCTTTTCGCTGGAGCGTGCAATTCGGAAATGCCACCGGAAAAAGTACTTTTAGCGGATTGCCCAATGACACGTTTTTAATTTACGCTGCTCAGGACGGCGATATTCGCATCGATCCGCAACTGGTAACACACGGCGCACTTTTCGCGTCTTATACCATTCAAAACCAGCAGGGCGAAATTATCAAATCAGGTATTTTGAACGAAGAAATTCCCGTCATTTTTTCTGCCAAAGCAGGTAATGCCTATTATCTGGATATCCCGATTCGCAATCCGGTCAATTATAAATTAGCCGTGCAAAATGCCAAAGTTGCCGCAGGCAGTTTCGATGGCAAAACGCTGACATTATCCGGGCCCAAAGCGCCGGTCTACGTGTTCGCGCCATTACGCGATACCCTGTCAGGCGTTTTTGATGGCGACGAAAATGCGATTATCCGCAAACCGCTCAGCGCCATGAAAGCCAAAGCATTTATGATTAATTCGGGGTATTATACAAACGTCGATATCCTCGCTGATCTGGATGAGCAATGGCGTTTTTCTCCCGATCCGCAAGATGACGGTTTGCAGCGCGGCGTGGAAAAAAGTACTTTTAACGACAGCAATTGGAAAACTGTGAGCGCTCTCGATTGGTGGCAGTTTCAGGGATTCCCGGATTATCACGGCGTGGCCTGGTATCGGAAGAAATTCACGGTGGATCATTTGCCCGAAGATAAAGCGATTCGTCTCTATTTTGGTGCGGTGGATGGCAACGCGGAGATTTACTTAAATGGCAAGAAAATCTCCGAGCATACACTGGGCAAAAATTACCGAGGCTGGAATAGCATGTTCAGCACTTACGTGAACCACTCGATAAAAACCGGCGAAAATATCCTGGCAGTAAAAGTCACCAGCAAAAGCGATGACACTGGCAGCGGCATGATTAAAGGTGTGAGTTTGATGGCAGGAACGAGGACGGATAAGAAATAAAATCATCACCTGCAAATAGTTATTAACCGTTTAGTCATTTAGTGTCACTTAATTTATTGGAAACACGACGTCATTCTGAGCGTAGTGAGGAACGAACGAAGTCGAAGAATCCCCCAGGTTACGACGAAGTACGTTGAAACTTCGGGGGATTCTTCGGTCGCTGGCGCTCCCTCAGAATGACGT
>Ga0182738_1000612_pt1 | contig 47847 bp, 44 predicted proteins | sample eDN5th30CBELigMG_FD_128876 | JGI IMG/M metagenome (GOLD analysis project Ga0182738, IMG submission 128876) | Enriched Miracle-Growth compost microbial communities from Emeryville, California, USA - eDNA 5th pass 30_C BE-Lig MG (version 2)... ... | reverse complement strand
TTCGAGGACGACTTCTGGTCGGGCGGCGACCTGGCCATGCTGCAGCAGGCGGTGGCCAGCCGGCGCGCCGAGCACGGCGCGCTCGCCCGCATCTTCGACGCCGGCATGACCGAATTCCTCAAGGCCAGGCGCAACGCCCCCGGCGACGTCAACCTGCTGCTCGACGGCCCGCGCCGCGCCATGCGCGCGGCCTACCAGCGCGAGATGGACCAGCTGGAAGCCCACCTGAACTTCCTCGCCTCGGCCGGCTCGGTCAGCCCCTACATCGGCCTGCTGGGCACGGTCTGGGGCATCATGCACGCCTTCGTGGGCCTGTCCAACGTGCAGCAGGCCACACTGGCCTCGGTCGCGCCCGGCATCGCCGAGGCCCTGATCGCCACGGCCATCGGCCTGTTCGCGGCCATTCCGGCGGTGGTGGCCTACAACCGCTTCACCCACGACCTGGACCGGCTGTCGATCCGCTTCGACAGCTTCATCGACGAATTCCTCAACATCCTGCAGCGGCAGGTACGCTGATGCCCTCGATCCGAGCTTCCAGCGGCCGGTCCGGCCGCCGCATGAAGAACGAAATCAACGTCGTGCCCTACATCGACGTGATGCTGGTGCTGCTGGTCATCTTCATGGTGACCGCACCGCTCATCACGCCCGGGCTGATCGAACTGCCCTCGGTGGGCCAGGCCGCCGAAGTGCCGGCCACGCCCGTCGAGGTGCAGATATCCCAGGACGGCACGGTGGCCGTGCGCATGCGCCAGCCCGGCGCCGAGCCGCGCCAGGTCGCCGCCACGGAGGTCGTCTCCGAGGTGCGCGCGCTGGTCACGGAGCAGACGCCCGTGGTGATAGCCGCCGACGGCAAGGTGCCCTACGAATCGGTCATGAAGGTCATGGACGAGCTGCGCGCCAGCGGCATCACCCGCCTGGGCCTGCTGGTGGACCAGCGCGGCGGCGGCGCCCAGGCCGCGCCCGGCATCCCGGCCCCGGCGTCCGCGCCCGCACCGGCGCCCGCGCGGCGCTGAGCGCGCCAGTCCCGACAGGCTGACAGCGACCATGGCGACCCGCCCCCAGACGCACATCCCGCCCAACACGCCGCCCTACGTGCCCCAGGCGCGCGACAATCGCCGCGCCTTCCTCCTGGCCCTGCTGGTGCACCTGCTGCTGGTGCTGATGCTGGTGCTCGGCCTGTCCTGGAGGACCGAATCGCCCGGGCCGGTGCAGGTCGAGCTCTGGGCCGACGGCAACACGCCGGTGGCCGCCCCGCCCCCGCCCGACGAGCCGGACGAGGCCGAGCCCGACGATGCGCCGCCGCCGGAGCCCGAGCCGCCCGCGCCGCCGCAGCCGGCGCCCCAGCCCGAGCCGCCTCCCCCGCCCAAGCCGGCGCCGCAGGCCCAGCCCAGGCCGGAGCCGGCCGAGGACCCGGACATCGCGCTGGAAGAGGCGCGCAAGCGCCAGGCCGAGAAGGAAAAGGCCGAGCGCGAGGCCGCCGAGCAGGCGCGCCGCGAGGAGCAGGCCCGCCAGGAGCAGCAGCGCCTGGAGCGCGAAAAGGCCGAGGCCGCCCAGCGCGAGCGCGAGCGGCTGGAAGCCGAGCGCCAGCGCGAGGCCGCGCGCCAGGCCGCGGAAGAGGCCGAGCGCAAGGCGGCCGCCGAGAAGGCTGCGGCAGAAAAAGCTGCAGCGGAAAAGGCGGCGGCTGAAAAAGCGGCTGCGCAGAAGGCCGCCGCGGAAAAGGCGGCTGCCGAAAAGGCCGCCGCCGAGCAGAAGTCCAAGGAAGAAGCCGCCCGCAAGGCCGCCGCCGAAAAAGCCGCGGCCGAGAAAAAGGCCAAGGAGGAAGCCGCTCGCAAGGCGGCCGCCGAGAAGGCCGCCGCCGAGAAGCGCGCCGCCGCCCAGCGCGAGCGCGAGCTGCGCGAGGCCATGCGCGGCGACGTGCTGGGCGCGGCCGGCATCCCCGGCGGCACGGCCGACCGCAACCAGGCCGGCGGCGGGCGCGACGACGGCTACGCCGGCCGGGTCCGCGCCTGCATCCAGCCGGGCGTGTCCTATCCCGTGCCGCAGCGCTCGGGCTCGGCCAATCCGACCTCGCAATACCGGGTACAGTTACGTTCGGACGGTACGGTTTCGGGCGTGGCGCTCACCTCGTCGTCGGGCATTGCCGGCTTCGACCGCGCCGTCGAGACCGGCATCCGCCGATGCTCGCCCTTCCCGCGCCCGTCCACGGGACGCTATCCGTCGACCATCGACGTGATTTACCGCATGTACGACTAGGAGATCGCCGCACATGACTCCCGCAACCCCACTCAGCCTTCCCAACCGGGTCCGGGCGCTGCAGCGGCTGGCCGCCGCCGTGCTGCTGCTGGCCGCGGCCATGCTGGCTGCCCAGTCCGCGCGCGCGCAGCTGCGCGTGGACATTTCCGGCACCGGCGCCCAGCAGTTCCCCATCGCCATCGCCGACTTCAGCGACGACCCGAACGGCCGCGGCATCGCCGAGGTGATCCGCGCCGACCTGACCCGCACCGGCCAGTTCCGCCTGATCAGCGCCGCCAATTCCGGCCTGACCATCGACTCGGCCATCGACCACGACCAGTGGCGCGCGCGCGGCGCCGACACGCTCGCCTACGGCACCGTCACCCAGGGCGGCGACGGCGCCTACGAGATCCGCTACCGGCTGGCCGACACGGTGCAGCGCGGCCAGCTCGACGACATCGCCTTCTCGGGCAACCAGGCCCAGCTGCGCCGCATCGCCCACCAGATCGCCGACCGCATCTACGAGAAGATCACCGGCGTGCGCGGCGTGTTCTCCACCCGCATCGCCTACGTGCTCAAGCGGGGCAGCACCTACGAACTGCAGATCGCCGATTCGGACGGGCAGAACGCCCAGGTCGCGCTGCGCTCGCGCGAGCCGATCATTTCGCCGTCCTGGTCGCCCGACGGCAGCCGGCTGGCCTACGTCAGCTTCGAATCGGGCAAGCCGGTGGTCTACGTGCACAACCTGGCTTCCAGCCAGCGCTCGCCGGTGGCCAACTACAAGGGCAACAACTCGGCGCCGGCCTGGTCGCCGGACGGCAGCCGCCTGGCGGTGGTGCTCACGCGCGACGGTCTGTCGCAAATCTATTCCGTCAACGCGGCCGACGGCGGCGGCCTGCAGCGCCTGACGCGCTCGCCCCTGATCGACACCGAGCCCTTCTACAGCCCGGACGGCGCCTCGATCTACTTCACCAGCGACCGCAGCGGCAGCCCGCAGATCTACCGCATGCCGGCCGGCGGCGGCGACCCGGCGCGGGTGACGTACAACGGCAGTTACAATATTTCACCCCGGATTTCCCCCGACGGATCGACCCTGCTGTACGTTAGTCGCCGTGACGGCTCCTTCCGGATTGCCGCCTTGAACCTGTCCAGTGGTTCAGAGAACTTGTTGACGGATGGCCCCGATGACCAATCGCCAAGTTTCGCGCCCAACGGAATGCAAGTACTATACGCCGCCGTTCAGAACGGCCGCAGCGTACTTGCCGGCGTATCGAGCGACGGCCGGGTGCGCCAAACGCTCTCCGTGCTGAACGGGGAAGTGCGCGAGCCGACCTGGGGGCCCTTCAATCAATAAACGTGTGTCTCTCTCTTTGCTCAAAGGAAAAATCATGAGATCGCGCATTGCCAAATGCCTGACCGTCGCCGCGCTGGCTGCCGCCCTGGCCGCTTGCAGCAGCGTGGACCTGGACGACAAAGCCGGTGCCGGCCAGGGTGGTGTTGGCCAAGGAAGCGGCGGCGCCGCTTCCACCGGGGAAATCCTGGATCCCTTCAACCCGCAAAGCGTACTGGCGCAACAGCGCTCGGTGTACTTCGAGTTCGACAGCTACACCATCCCGGAACAGTACCGCGGCCTGGTTGAAACCCACGCGCGCTACCTGGCCGGCCATGCCCAGCAGCGCGTCACGATCGAAGGCAACACCGACGAGCGCGGAGGCGCCGAGTACAACCTGGCCCTGGGCCAGCGCCGGGCCGACGCCGTGCGCCGCATGATGACCCTGCTGGGCGTCGGCGACGCGCAGATCGAGACGATCAGCTTCGGCAAGGAAAAGCCCAAGGCCACCGGCAGCACCGAGGCCGACTGGGCCGAGAACCGCCGCGCCGACATCGTCTATCAACGCTGAGCGCTTGGCGGTAAATTACCGGGGCTGGCCGTTATGGCAGCCCCGGTTTTTTATTCTGAGTTTTCCTTCTGAGTCTTCCCCGAGTCCCGAGAGCACGGAAACCCATCCATGACTGCATTTTCGTTCCTGCCCAAGTCGGCATTGTCCCTGGCGGCGGCCTGCCTGCTGCTGGCGGCCGCCCCCGCCCATGCCCTGGCCGACGACGAAGCCCGTCGCGCGATACTGGACCTGCGCCAGCAGATCCGGCAGATGAACGAACAGAACCAGCGCGCCCGCCTGCAGCTGGCCGACCAGATCGAGCAGTTGCAACAGGAAGTGGCTCGGCTGCGCGGCCAGGTCGAGGAAGCCGCGCAGCTGGCGCGCCAGCAGCAGGTGCGCCAGGAAGGCGGCCAGGCAGCCACGGACGCGGCGACCGCCAGCGACCCGCAGGAGCAGGCCGCCTACGACGGCGCCATCGAGCAGTTCCGCAGCGGCCAGTACAAAGAGGCCTCGGAGGCGCTGACCGCCTTCCTGACCCTGTACCCGGACAGCGCCCTGGCCCCCGCCGCGCGCTTCACGCTGGGCAGCAGCCTGTACATGCTCAAGGACTACAACGGCGCCATCGAGCAGTTGCGCGACATGGTCCAGGCCTCGCCGGACAACGCCAACGCGCCGGGCGCCCTGCTGGTGATCGCCGGCAGCCAGGTCGAGCTCAACGACCGCGCCGGCGCCAAGGCCACCCTGCAGCGCATCGTCAAGGACTACCCCGGCTCGCCCGCGGCCGAGACCGCCGCCAAGCGCCTGCAGGCGCTGTAGCGCCAGGAAGGCCCGCGGCCGCGCGGCGGCATGCCGCCGCGTCCCCGGCGCCGGCGCCGTGCCTAGGCCGGCGCGCTCCAGAGCAGCACGCCCACCCCGGCCAGGATCAGCGCGATCCCGCCCCATTCGCGGGCGGTGGCCGACTGGGCGAAGACCCGGTGCGACAGGATCTGCGCGAACAGGACCTCGGCCAGGCCCAGGGTGCGCACGTTGGCGGCGGGCGTGAGCGCGAAGGCCAGGAACCAGCCCTGCGAGGCCGCCGCGCCCAGCAGCCCGCCCCAGATCGACACCCGCCATGCCGCCAGGCACTGCGCCAGCAGCTCGCGGCGCAACAGCGCCATCCACAGCAGCAGCATGGCCACCTGGGTGCACAGCGACCAGGCCAGGGTCCAGGTCGCCAGCAGCACGAAAGGCCCCTGCTCCAGCGACAGGATCGCGCCGCGAAACGCCACCGAGGCCAGGGCGAAGCAGGCGCCCGACACCAGCCCGAGCAGCGCCGCGCGGCCGCCCAGGCCGCCGGCGCCGCCCAGCGCGCCCCGGCGCACCGACAGCAGCACCACGCCGACGGTGGCCAGCAGCACCGCCAGCGCGCCGCCCGGCGTGAAGGGGTCGCCCAGCACGGCCATGCCGAACACGGCCACCTGCACCGGCTCGGTCTTGGTCCAGGCCGTCACGACCACGAAGGCGCGCATGCGCATGGCCGCCAGCATCAGGGCGGTGGCGGCGATCTGGGCGAAGGCGCCGCCGGCGACGAACAGCAGGAAGGAGGCGTTCACGCCGGGCAGGCGCGCCGACGAGAACGCCCCGGCCACCGCCAGGAAGACCAGCGCGAAAGGCATGCCGAACAGGAAGCGCACCTGGGTGGCGCCCAGCGTGCCCAGCTTTTCGGTCAGGCTGCGCTGCACGGCATTGCGCCCGGCCTGCGCGGCGGCCGCGAACAGCGTCGCGGGGATCCAGATCCAGGTGTAGTCCATGCGGGCGGCGGCTCCAGGGCATAGTCCGCGCCGCCCGGCGATCCGGAGGCGCGGGCGCAGTGTATCGCCGCGCCGGAGCAGCGGGCTGCGGCGTTGACACAGCATCCACTGCAGGACACACTGTGTCATAGACGCCGGAATCAGGCGCCCTTGCCGCGCACACTGCCGGATGCCGCCCCGCCCGCCATGGAAAACGCCCCGCTCGACCTGCCCTTCCGCCTGCGCACGCTGCGCCGCCAGCACCAGTATTCGCTGTCGGTGCTGGCGCTCAAGACCGGCCTGACGCGCAGCTACCTGTCCAAGCTGGAGCGCGGCCACAGCTCGCCGTCGCTTGCCACGACGATGCGCCTGGCCGAGGCCTACGGCCTGAGCGTGGCGCAGCTGCTCGGCACCGGGCCGGAAGGCCTGGACGAAGTCGTCAGCATCGTGCGCGCGGCCGAGCGCCAGCCGCTGGTGCGCCACGGCAGCGCGCTGGGCTACGGCTACCAGGCGGTCACCGGCCGGCGCCGGGTCAAGGCCATGCAGCCCTTCGTGGTCTTCCCGCCGCGGGAATTCCCGGCGCGCGTCACCGTGCACCCGCACGCCGGCGAGGAATTCATGCTGGTGCTCAAGGGCGCGGTGGAGATGGTGGTGGGCGAGCGCAGCTTCCGGCTGGAAAAGGACGATTCGGTCTACTTCGACGCCACCCTGCCGCACCGCATGCGCACGGTCAGCCGCACGCCGGCCGAAGTGCTGGTCGTGGCGGCGCGCTGAGCGCCCGCCGCGTTACCGGATCGCACCATGGAAACAAAACCTCAAGTTTCAGAACGATCCAGTTACATATTTATCAATAAAATGTCAGGATTGCCGGGGACGACGCACCCTAGTGTCCTGTCCGGCCAATTCGCCGCCTTCCCAGGATCGCCCGCCGTTGCCCCCGCCTTCCGCCGACAGCCCCATGGACGACGCCCTCCCCCACGGGAAAGGCCTTGCCGCGGGGCAGCCCGACGCGAGGCGCCCCCCATGGGCGGCGCCCCCGGCGAGCCGTCTTCCGGGCGGGTGCTTCGCCCCCGGGCGGCCCGGGGGCAGGCCGTCATCGCCTGGCCGCGATCAGCCCGAGCAGGAAAGCCACCCCGGCCACGGTGCCGACGGCGTGCCAGGGCCGCGTGCGCACGTAGTCCTCGGCGCAGCCGATCGCGTCGGATACCGCATCGGTCGCCGTGCCGGAGGCCTGCTCCAGCGTCGAGCGGGCGTTCTCCACGTGCGCGGCGAGCCTGGCACGCAGGTCCTCGATGTCGCGCGCCCCGTCGTTGCGCAGGATGTCGTCCAGCTCGTCGAGCAGGTTGTCGATGTCGGCCCGCAGGCCGTGGCGCAGGCGGCGCCCGGTCTCGCGCGCTTCCTCGGCCGCGCGGCTGCCGGTGCGCTTGATGTCCTCGACGCCCTCGCCTATCTTGCGCCCGGCGCGGTCGATGCTTTCCATGGTGCGTTCTCCTGGGTTGCGCGGACGGCGCCGGCCGGCCCGGTGCCGCCGGGCCGCGGCGGCCGCCCGCCGTTACAGATCGAGCCTGGTGACCTTGGTGCCTTCCAGGTTCAGGTTGGCCATCAGGCCGGCATTGGTCATGACGAAGCCCACCACCGGCGCGCGCGCCGTGTTGATGTCCACCGCCCCGTTGGCCCCGACCTTGGCCAGCGCCACCGAAGCGTCGGCGCCGGCCGTCCAGCCCTTGCTGGCGAGGAATTTCTGCAGCGCCTCGTCGGTCATGAACATGAAGACGACCGCCTTGGACTGCGCGCCCGCCTGGAAGCCCAGCGAGCCGGTGACCGTGCTGTAGTATGCCTGAGTCCGGCCGCCCGAGCGCAGCGAGCCCTCGCCGTATTCGCCGCCGACGATGAAGCCGGCGGCCAGCACTTCGGGGAACACCAGTATGCCGCGCGCCCGGCTGGCGATCTCGCGCGAGCCCGGCACGGTGGCGTAGAGCCGCTGCACCGTGCGGTCCACCCCGGCATCGATCTCGCGGCGCTTGGCGTCGGGGTCGGACGACCCGGCGCCGGTGGTCGTGCAGCCGGCAAGCGCCAGCGCGGCGCCGGCAAGGGGCAATGCAAAAAGGTCGCGTCGTCTCATTCGTATTCTCCGGCAAGGTCCATGCGGCAGGCCGCCGCCCGGCGGCACCGCACCACAGTCATGCAAGCCGGGCCTGCCCGCCCTTGCGGGCATGCGGCCGGCGGCACGATCCAAGGTAACGCCGGCCCCGGAGGCAAGTCAGCTACCGGTTGCCATCAGACGTAACATAGGCCCGCAAGGGCCGCTTCCGACTCCCACCCCATGCAAGCGCGAACCTTCGACCATCCCCTCTTCTACCTGGCCATCGCCCTGGGCTGCCTGCTGCTGCTGGCGGTGGACCTGGTCACGCGGCTGGGGCTGGCGGTGTGGGTGCTGTACCTGGTGCCGCTGATGCTGTGCGTGCTGCAGCCCCGGCCGCTGGTGCCGCTGTACGTGGCCGGCGGCCAGCTCGCGCTGATGGCGGTGGGGCTGCTGGCCTCGCCGGGCGGGAATATGGAGCAGGCGCTGGCCAACCGCATCTTCGGCTCGCTGGCCATCGTCGCCTCGGCCGTGCTGGCCTACCAGGTGCTGCGCGAGCGCGCCGCCAGCCGGCGCCTGCTGTGGCTGCAGCAGGGCCAGTCGGAGCTGGCCGCCAGCCTGCTGGGCGAGCAGCGCCTGGACACGGTCGGCCATGGCGTGCTGGCCACGCTGGCCGCCTACATGAATGCCCAGGTCGGCGCCCTGTACCGGCTGGACCACGGCGAATTCGCGCGGCTGGGCAGCTACGGGCTGGACGAGGCCGCCCTGGGCGCGGGCGGTGCCGGGCTGCTGCGCGAAGCCGCGGCCGCCCGCCTGCCGCTGCTGGTGCCGGACGTGCCGGACGAGCACGTGCGGATGCGCTCGGGCACGGGCAGCTCGCGCCCGCGCCATCTGCTGGTCGCGCCCGTGACGGCCGAGGGCGAGGCGGTCGGCGCGATAGAACTGGGCTTCACGCGCGCCGGCGGCGGCTTCGCCGACGAGCGCGAGCTGCTGCGCATGGTCGCCGAGGACATCGGCATGGCGCTGCGCTCCATCGTGTACCGCGAGCACCTGAAGGAATTGCTGGAGGAAACCCAGCGCCAGAGCGAGGAACTGCAGACCCAGCAGGAGGAGCTGCGCGTCTCCAACGAGGAGCTGGAGGAGCAGGGCCGGGTGCTGCGCGAATCCCAGGAAAGGCTGGAGAACCAGCAGTCGGAGCTGGAGCAGACCAATGTGCGCCTGGAAGAGCAGGCCGCGCGGCTGGAGCGCCAGAAGCACGAGCTGCTGCGCGCGCAGCGCACGCTGGAAATCAATGCCGAGGAACTGCGGCGCGCCAACCGCTACAAGTCCGAGTTCCTGGCCAATATGTCGCACGAGCTGCGCACGCCGCTGAACAGCTCGCTGATCCTGGCGCAGATCCTGGCCGCGCCCACGTCGGCGCAGTTGAGCCGCGAGCAGATCCGCAGCTATGCGCAGACCATACAGGCGTCCAACAACGACCTGCTCGACCTGATCAACGACATCCTGGACCTGTCCAAGATCGAGGCCGGCCGCATCGACCTGAACGTCGAGCCGGTATCGCTGGCGGGCCTGGTCGAGCCCTTGCGCCAGATGTTCGAGCCGGTGGCCGCGGGCAAGGGCGTGGCGTTTCGAGTGACGGTGCAGCCGGATGCGCCCGGATCGCTGGTCACCGACGGCGCCAAGCTGGCGCAGGTGCTCAAGAACCTGCTGTCCAACGCCTTCAAGTTCACCGACGGCGGCGGCGAGGTCGAGCTGTCGGCCTGCGCCCCGGCGCCGGGGCGGGTGGCCTTCGCCGTGCGCGACAGCGGCATCGGCATCGCGCCGGAGCAGCAGGCGGCGATCTTCGAGGCCTTCCGCCAGGCCGACGGCACCACCAGCCGCAAGTACGGCGGCACCGGCCTGGGCCTGTCGATCTCGCGCGAGCTGGCCAGGCTGCTGGGCGGCGAGATACGGGTGCAGAGCGAGCCGGGCGCGGGCAGCGTCTTCACCGTCGAGATCGCGGTGGAGCTGGCGGCGCCCGGCGTGCACGAAGTGGCGAATGGAGACGCGGCCGCCGGCGGAACGGCCGGCGGCGGGGCGGCGACTCCCCCTGCAACGACTGCGCAAGGCCGCGGCGCCGGCGACGAGGCGCTGTTCCGTACCGGCGGCGAAGCGCCCCGTCCTGCCGCGCAGGCGCACGGCGGCGGAGCAGCCGGAGAGTCCGCGGACGACGATTCCGGTTCCGGTTCAGGTTCAGGTTCCGCCTTCGACGACCGTGGCCGGCGCATGCGGCCGCGCCTGGTGCTGGTGATCGAGGACGACGAGCGCTTCGCCGCCATCCTGTACGAGCTGGCCCACGAGCAGGGCTTCGACTGCGTGCACTGCCCGACCGCGGACCAGGCCCTGCGGCTGGCCCGCGCGCTGCGCCCGCACGGCATCCTGCTCGACGAGAACCTGCCCGACGCCTCGGGCCTGAGCGTGCTGGAGCGGCTCAAGCGCGACCCGGCCACGCGCCACATCCCCGTGCACATGATCTCGGTCAACGACCACGTGCAGACCGCGCTGGAGCTGGGCGCGGTGGGCTATGCGCTCAAGCCCGTGGCGCGCGAGGAACTGGTCAACGCCTTCGCGCGGGTGGAGCAGCAGCTGCTGTCGCGCCCGCGGCGCGTGCTGGTGGTCGAGGACGACGCCGAGCTGCGCAGCAGCATCGCCCTGCTGCTGCGCGGCGACGACGTGGAGATCACCATGGCCGGCACCGTGGCCGAGGCCCTGGAGCAGGTGGCCGGCCGCACCTTCGACTGCATGGTCATGGACCTGATGCTGCCCGACGCCTCGGGCTACGACCTGCTGGAGGCCATGGCCGGCGGCGAGAAGTACTCCTTCCCGCCGGTCATCGTCTATACCGGGCGGGCGCTGACCCGCGACGAGGAGCACCGCCTGCGCCGCTATTCCCGATCCATCATCATCAAGGGCGCCAAGTCGCCCGAGCGGCTGCTCGATGAAGTGACGCTGTTCCTGCACCGGGTGGAGGCGTCCCTGCCGCCGGACCAGCGGCAGCTGCTGGCGCAGGCGCGCCAGCGCGACGCGGTGTTCGAGGGCCGTCGCATCCTGGTGGCCGAGGACGACGTGCGCAACGTGTTCGCGCTGGCCAGCATCCTGGAGCCGCTGGGCGCCCAGGTCGTCATCACCCGCAACGGCCGCGAGGCCCTGCAGGCGCTGGACGAAGGCGGCGAGGTGGACCTGGTGCTGATGGACCTGATGATGCCCGAGATGGACGGCCTGGCCGCCACGCGCGAGATCCGCAAGCGCAAGGCGCTGGCGCGCCTGCCCGTGATCGCCCTGACCGCCAAGGCCATGCCCGACGACCGCCGCGACTGCCTGGAGGCCGGCGCCAACGACTACATCGCCAAGCCCATAGACGTGGAAAAGCTGGTGTCCCTGTGCCGCGTGTGGATGCCCAAGTGACATGCCGAACACCCCCATTTTCGACATCGAGCTGAAGCTGCTGCTGGAAGGCGTGTTCCTGCGCTACCAGCACGACTTCAGGAACTACTCGCCCTCGTCGATGCGCCGCCGCGTCGAGGCGGCGATGGAGCGCTTCGGCTGCGCCAGCGTGTCGCAGCTGCAGGACCGGGTGCTGCACCAGCCGGCGGTGTTCGCGCAGATGCTGCAGTTCTTCACCGTGCAGGTCAGCGAGATGTTCCGCGACCCGGCCTACTTCAGGGCGCTGCGCGAGCGGGTGGTGCCGCTGCTCAAGACCTATCCCTCGATCAAGGTCTGGGTGGCCGGCTGCAGCAGCGGCGAGGAAGTCTGGTCGCTGGCCATCCTGCTCGCAGAGGAAGGCTTCCTGGAGCGCAGCCTGATCTACGCCACCGACATCAACCCGGAAGCGCTCAGGCAGGCCGAGGCCGGCATCTACCCGCTGGAGCGCATGGCGCTGTTCGGCACCAACTACCGCGAGGCGGGCGGGCGCGCCTCGCTGTCGGACTACTACACGGCCAGCCGCGACGGCGCCCTGTTCGACCGCGGCCTGGGCCGCCACGTCGTCTACGCCGACCACAGCCTGGCCACCGACAGCGTTTTTTCCGAAGTGCACCTGGTGTCGTGCCGCAACGTGCTGATCTACTTCAATCGAGAGCTGCAGGACCGCGCCACCCGCCTGTTCTGCGACTCGCTCGTGCCGCGCGGCTTCCTGGGTCTGGGCTCCAAGGAAAGCCTGCGCTTCAACGCCCAGGCCGGACGCTTTGCCGAGTTCGCGCCGGCCGAACGCATCTACCAACGGACATGAGGACCCACTCCAGCACCGCCCCGAGCGGGCAGGCCGGCCGCGGCCGCCCTCTTTCACCGACCCGACCGCAAGGCCCCGACGTGAGCGACGAGACCAACGTACTGGTGGTAGACGACATCGAACAGAACCTGGCCGCTATCGAGGCGCTGCTGGCCCGCCCCGGGCTGCGCGTCCTCAAGGCCGGCTCGGGCACGGATGCGCTGGAAATGCTGCTCGCCCACGAAGTGGCGCTGGCGCTGGTCGACGTGCAGATGCCCAACATGAACGGCTTCGAGCTGGCCGAGCTGATCCGCGGCAGCGAGCGCACGCGCAGCGTGCCGCTGATCTTCCTGACCGCCGGCGCGCACGAGCAGGCCATGTCCTTCCGCGGCTACGAGGCGGGCGCGGTGGACTTCCTGTACAAGCCGCTGGACGCGCACGTGCTGCGCGGCAAGGTGGAGGTGTTCGTGGCGCTGCACACGCAGAAGAAGCAGATGGCGCGCCAGCTGGAAGAGCTGCGCCAGGCGCTGAACCTGAACGAGCTGTTCACCGCCGTGCTGGGCCACGACCTGCGCAACCCGCTGTCGGCGGTCATGAACGGCGCCGGCATCCTGCTCAGGGGATCGCAGGACGAGCGCGTGATCGGCACCGCCCGGCGCATCCAGGCCAGCACGCGGCGCATGGCCAGGATGGTGGACCAGTTGCTGGACGTGGCGCGCATCCGCACCGACGGCCTCGCCCTGCAGATGCAGGACACCGACTACGCCAGCCTGTGCCGCGGCATCGTCGACGAGCTGAACGAAGCCTACCCCGAGGCGCGCGTCTCGCTGTCGGTGAGCGACGACGTGCGCGGCCAGGCCGACGCCGACCGCCTGTCGCAGGTGGTGTCCAACCTGGTCGGCAACGCCGTGCAGCACGGCGAGCCGGACCACCCCGTGCAGTTGCAGGTCGACGGCTCGCAGCGCGAGCGCATCCGGCTGTGCGTGCGCAACCGCGGCGCGATCCCGCCCGAGCAGCTGCCCCACCTGTTCGACGCCTTCCACCCCGGCCTGGCCAGCCGGCGGCCGGGCCAGGGCCTGGGGCTGGGCCTGTACATCGTCAAGAAGTTCGTCGATGCGCACGGCGGCAGCGTGCAGGTGCGCTCCCACCCGGCCACCGGCACGGAATTCGAGCTCGAGCTGCCGCGGCGCGGGCCGGCCGGCGAGGCCGGGCGCTGCGCCGGCTAAAATCGCCGGCTGACGACAAGGAAGAAAACCGATGTTTCCCAAACGCCTGTCCCAGGGCTACCAGGCCTTTCTCGCGGGCCGCTTCGCCAACGAGCGCAGCCGCTACCGCGCGCTGGGCGAGCTGGGCCAGCAGCCCGACATCCTCATCATCGGCTGTTGCGATTCGCGGGTCTCGCCCGAGATCATTTTCGACGCCGGCCCGGGCGAGATGTTCGTGGTGCGCAACGTGGCCAACCTGGTGCCGCCCTACCAGCCCGACTCGGCCTACCACGGCACCAGCGCGGCGATCGAGTTCGCGGTCAACGGCCTGCAGGTGCGCCATATCGTGGTGCTGGGCCATGCTTCCTGCGGCGGCATACGCTCCTTCTACGACGGCGCCGAGCCGCTGTCGCCGGGCGACTTCATCGGCAAGTGGATGTCGCAGATCGCGCCAGTGGCCGAATCGCTGGATGCCGCCGGCAGCGGCGGCGAGGGTAGCGGCGAGCGCGCCACGCGCCTGAAGCGGCTGGAGCTGGCCGTGGTCGAGCACAGCCTGGCCAACCTGATGACCTTCCCCTACATCCGCCGCCGGGTCGAGGCGGGCGAGATGGCCCTGCACGGCGCCTACTTCGGCGTGGCCACGGGGCTGCTGTTCGTGCGCGACCCCGCCACCGGCCGGTTCGAGGCCGTCACCGAGGACGCGCCGGCCTGAGAACGGCCTGAAGGGCCCCGGCGGCGGTCCGGCTACGCCCGCCCTTCGGGCCGGGCTGCGCCCCGGACGCGGCCGCGCCGGCCCTGCGCCTCCATCGCCGCGTACAGGACGGCGGCCGCGGCCAGCGGCAGCAGGTAGTACACCGCGCGGTAGGCCAGCAGCGCCGCGAACAGCTCGCCGCGCGGCAGGCGGGCGCCCAGCAGCATCACGAACACGGCTTCGACCACGCCCAGCCCGCCGGGGATGTGGGTGGCCGCGCCGGCGATGCCGCTGACCAGCAGCACGCCCAGCACCAGGGCATAGGACGCGCCGGCGGGCATCAGCGTGTGCAGCACCAGGCCTATGGTCGACCAGCTGGCCGCGGCCAGCAGGCTTTGCAGCGCCGCCACGCGCAGCGAGGGCAGCTCGACCGCATGGCCGTGCACCTGCCAGCGGCGCCGGCGCGCCAGGCCGCAGGCCGCGACGTAGGCGGCCGCGGCGGCCAGCAGCAGCGCGCCCAGCACGCGCAGCATGGCCGAGTCGATGGCCCAGTCCGGCGGCAGGTCCAGCGTGCCCGAGGCGAAGATCGCGCCCGCCACCCACAGATAGCCCAGCCAGTTGGTCACCAGGCTGAAGCCCAGCACGCGCGTGATGGTGCCCACGTCCAGGCCCAGCTTGCCGTACAGGCGGTAGCGGAAGCCCACGCCGCCCACCAGCGAGCCCAGGTTGAGGTTGAAGGCATAGCTGACGTAGGCCACGGCCATCGAGCGCGCCACGGACAGCGGGTGGCCGGCGTAGAACTTGCCGAGCACGTCGTAGCAGGCGTAGAGCAGGTAGGCCAGGGCGGCCAGCGCCGCGGCGGCGGCCAGCTGCGGCGCGCGGTAGCCGCGCATGGCCTGGACGACCTCGTCCCACTGCACCTCGCGCGCCTGCTGCGCGAGCAGCGCCGCCACCAGCAGCGCGAAGGCGATCACCGCGCCGCGGCGCAGCGCCGTGCGGTGGGCGCGCAGGCGCGCGCCCAGGCCGGCGCGCAACCGGGCGCGCCGGGACGCGGCCTCACGCGGGGGTGCGTTCATCGACGTCCCCGGGCTGCGCCGCGTCGTCCGGCGCGGTCGTCGCGCCCGCCCCGCCCGCGCCTTCCGCGCCGGCCACGCCCAGCGACTGCAGGCGGGGCTTGTGCGCGGGCAGCCAGCCCGCCCATTGCGGGAAATGGCGCACCACGTGGTAGACCAGCACGCCGGCCACGGCCCTGCGCAGCCTGTGCTGCGGCCGCGGGGCGGGCTCGACCTGGCGGCAGTGGTCGCGCACCAGCGCACGCAGCCGCTCGCCCAGCACGGCGTTGAAGCCGCGGTCGCGCACCACCACGTTGGCCTCCAGGTTGAAGGACAGGCTCAGCGGGTCCAGATTGCTGGAGCCGACGGTGGCCCAGTGCTCGTCGACCACGGCGACCTTGCCGTGCAGCGGCCGCTGGCAGTATTCGTGGATCACCACGCCGGCCGACAGCAGGTATTCGTACAGCAGCACCGAGGCCTTGCGGGCCATGGGCATGTCGGGCTCGCCCTGCAGCACCAGCTCGACCCGCACGCCGCGCTGCGCGGCGGCGCGCAGTTCGCGCAGCAGCCGGTAGCCGGGGAAGAAATAGGCGTTGGCGATCAGCACCTGGCGGCGCGCGGCGCGCAGCGCGGCCAGGTAGTGCTTTTCGATGTCGTTGCGGTGGCGCGCGTTGTCGCGCGTGACGAACATGGCGGCGGCCTCGCCCTCGCGATGCGGCGGCACGGTGCGCCGGCGAAGGTCGGCCCACCACGGCCGGCGCCGCACCGGGGCGATGGCGTTGAGCATGAAGCGGTGGATGTCGGCGACCAGCGGCCCGCGCACCTCCACCGCGTAGTCCTGCTTGGCGCCGGGGCCGAAGGCGGCCAGGTGGTCGGCCGAATAGTTGATGCCGCCGACGAAGGCCACTTCCCCGTCGACCACCACCAGCTTGCGGTGCATGCGGCGGAAGATGTTGGTGCGCATGCCGAGCAGTCGCGGCCGCGGGTCGAACACGTGCAGCCCCACGCCGGCCTGGACCAGCGCGTCCACGTAATCGGGCGGCAGGTCGGCCGTGCCGTAGCCGTCGACCGTGACGTCCACCCGCGCGCCGCGCCGCGCGGCCGCCACCAGCGCGTCCAGCAGCTGCCGGCCGACATCGTCGTCGAAGATGATGAAGGTCTCGACCAGGACCTCGGCGCGCGCGGCGGCGATGGCCTCGAAGACCCGCGGGAAGTAGGCCTCGCCGTTTTCCAGCAAGGCGAGCGAGTTGCCGCTTTTCCAGTGCACGCTCATGTCGCCCCCCATGCGCCGCGCGCCGCCCCCGTGCAGAGGGACGCGCCGGCCAGGCAGCCAGTCATCGGGATCATATGTCTATCTCCGCCGCCAGCGGCGCGTGGTCGGACAGCTTCGACCAGGGCCGCTGGGCCAGCGCGATCGGCGCGCTGCGCCGGGCGCCGCGCACGTAGATGCGGTCCAGCCGCAGCAGCGGCAGGCCGGCGGGGAAGGTGCGCGGCGCCGCGCCGCGCGCGGCCACGTGGATTTCGTCCAGGTCGGCGCAGCGGCACAGCATGCGGTGCGCCTTCAGGCGCCAGTCGTTGAAGTCGCCGGCGATCACCACCGGCTCGCCAGCCGGGATGCCGTCGCGCACGCGCGCGCACAGTTGCTCGACCTGGCTGCGCCGGTGCCCTTCGCGCAGGCCCAGGTGCACGCACACGGCATGCACCGGCGCGCGCCCCGGCGGCTGCACCACGCAGTGCAGTATGCCGCGCTTCTCGTGGCGCGCCACCGAGATGTCCAGGTTGTCGTGGTGGACGATGGGAAACTTGGACAGCACCGCGTTGCCGTGGTGGCCGTGCGGATAGACGGCGTTGCGCCCGTAGGCGTAGTCGCTCCACAGCGTATCGGCCAGGAACTCGTAGTGCGAGGTGGTGGGCCAGGCGTCGATGCGCGAGGCGTGCCGGTGATGCTGGCCCAGCACCTCCTGCAGGAAGACCAGGTCGGGCGAGACCTCGCGCAGCGCGTCGCGCAGCTCGTGCAGGATGAACCGCCGGTTGAACAGGGTGAAACCCTTGTGGGTGTTGACCGTCAGCACCTTCAACGTCAGCGGGGACGCGGCCTGCGTCATGCTCGGTGGCTGCGCGAGCGCGCGGCGGGTGGCCGGCGCGGTCAGGCCCGGGCCTGGTAGTGGTTGCGCAGGTCGCGGATCTGGTCGTGGTTGCGCAGCACGCCCTGGTACTGCCGCTGGACGATCTGGCGCACTTCGTCGGGCAGCCGCTCCTGCAGCGCGTCGGCGTACTGCTTCTTGGCCACGTCCTCGCCGCGCTCGCACTCTTCCAGGATGGCCTGGTCGGTGCGGCCGGCCACGGCCGATTTCAGGTTGAGCCAGCCGCGGTGCACGGCGCCGCCGACGGTGCCGCCGGTCTCGGGCTTGCCGCCCAGGTTGGCCACCAGGGCCTGCAGCTCGGCCGCGCCGGCGCCGCAATCCTGCGCACGCCGCTGGAACAGCATTTTCAGTTCGGGGTTCTTGGCGTCGTCGGCGGCCGCCTTGAAGCCCTTTTCGCCGTTGACCGAGGTCTCCACCAGATCGTTCAGTACCTTCGTGACTTTGTCGGACATCGCTGTTCTCCTTCGTCGTTGAAGATGGCCGGCGCGGCCGGGAAGCGGCGCCGCCGGCCTGGCGTCCCGCGCGGCGGGACACGGAACTTCATGGTAGCCAAGCGAACTGCGTCCCATGCAAAGACATGTAAGGAGTTCTTCCCCGCCGGGCGCGGGACTGCGCCGCCGGGCCGGGCGGCGCGGCAGCCGGGCGCGCAGGACGGGAGCGGCGCGGCCCCGGCCTGATGCCGGGTCACCGAATTCAAGGTTTTGTCATGGCCGGCCGGTTGCCGGCGCAGGGCGATGGCGGCCGCTCAAGCGCCGGCGGCGGCCGCGCGCGGGCCGGTGTAGAGCACGGCGACCGCCTGCAGCAGGCGGTCCGGGTCCTTGAACAGGCGCGCGGCCAGGGCGCTGCCCTGGATGGCGGCGAAGACGGTGCGGCCGGCCGCCTGCGGCGTGCCGCGAAAGCGCAGGCAGCCCTGCTCGGCGCCGTCGGCCAGCACGCCGGCCAGCCAGGCCTCGTGGGCGCGGAAGAAGGCCTGCAGCGAGGCGCGCACGCGGTCGGGCAGCGAGGCCAGGTCGGCGGCCAGCATGCCGCCCAGGCACAGGCCCTCGCCGCTGCAGGTGGCCGACAGGTGCAGGCGGATGTAGCTGTCGAGCCTGGCGTCGGCCGGCAGGGCCGGGTCGATGGCGTGGACGCTGGCCATGACCGAGGCGCTGTAGCACTCGATGGCCTCGTACAGCAGGTCGTCCTTGCAGGGGAAGTAGTAGTGGATGCTGGAGGTCTTGACCCCGACCAGCCCGGCCAGGTCGCGGTAGCTGAAGCCGTTGCAGCCGCGCGTGCGGATCAGCCGCTGGGCGTGCTCCAGCAATTGCTCGCGCGTGCTGGCGCCGGCGGGCGCGGAGGCGATGGGGGTGTCCATGGGGGAAATGTTACCTATCGATAGATAAGGCGAAACACCGGATTAACCCGTATTGCGGCGGGAAAACCCTATTTTCCCACGTCCGGCGTGGCAGTTTGCCGACGGCCGGGTCCGGCGCCCGGAGGGCGGCCCCGGCGCCGGTCGCCCCGGCCGCCCCGGCCGGACAGGACACTAGAGCGCCGCCTCGACCCTTTCCGCCACGTCGGCCGGCACCCAGGTCCGCCAGACCGCGCCCTGCGTGCGCAGGAAGCGCAGGGCGGCCTGGTCGATCTCGGCGCCTTCGTTCTCCAGCCAGCCCAGGGTGTCGCCCATCACCTCGTCCGGGACGCTGACCTGCTCGAAGAAGGCCCGCAGCGCCGGAGCCCGGCGGGCGAAGTCCGCGTTCAGCCCGGTCACCACGGGGTTGGGCTTGAACTCGGTGGCGACCGGCCGCGGGCACTTGGGGTCGGTCAGGCAGGTGTAGGCCTCCTGGTCGAAGGGCGGCAGCTCCAGCTTGACGAGATCCAGGCTGCCCACCAGGGCAGTCGGCGTCCAGTAGTAGAAGACGATGTCGCGCTGGCGCCGGTAGGCCGAGGCGATGGCCGCTTTCTGCGCCGCCCCCGAGCCGGGCGCGAACAGGTTGTAGTCGTCTTCCAGGTCCAGGGCGCGGACCAGGTTGGCGTTGAGCGTGCCGCAGGCCCAGCCGGCCGGACAGCCGTAGAGGCGGCCCTTGCCCGGGTCCTCGGGGTCGTCGAAGGCCTGCCTGAAGGCCGGCAGGTCGGCCGCGCGGCGCAGGCCGGGATGGCGCTCGGCCGTGTAGCGCGGGATGTACCAGCCCTCGCCCGCGTCGAACACGTGGCCCACGCCCAGCACCCGGCCGGAGGCCAGGGCCTTTTCCCAGGCGGCCTCGATCTGGCCGGGCCAGACCTCGGGGGTGACGTCCACGTCGCCGCGCTGCAGGGCCGCCAGCATGGCCAGGGTCTCGCCCGGCTCGATCTCGGTGCGGCAGCCGTAGCCGTGGCGCAGGATGAAGCCTTGCACCTCGGCCAGCAGCAGGTTGGATTCCCAGTTCAGGCCGGAGAAGCGCACCGGGCGGTCGACCTCGCAGGCCGGCGCGGCGGCGCGCGCCGGGGCGGCGGCCAGCGCCGCGGCCAGGGCGAGCAGCGCGGGCAGCAGCAGCCCGGCAAGGCGGCCCGGAGAAACGGCCCCTGCCGGGGAAAGGTGGCGTAGCGAGGGCATGGCGCAATCCTGCTGCAAGGCCGCGCGCCGCGCCCCGGACGGGCGGGCGCGGGACGGCGGTGTTCATGGGAGGACGCGCAAAGCGGCGTCGTTCGCGGGGCGCGCGGCGGCGTCATTCGTGCGGCGCGTCGCGCACGGCCCGCTGGCGGGCCGGGCCCAGCGCCTTGTCCAGATTGTAGGCGGTGTTGACCAGGCCGATGTGCGAGAAGCCCTGCGGGAAGTTGCCTATCAGCCGCCGGCGCACCGGGTCGTATTCCTCGGCCAGCAGGCCCAGGTCGTTGCGCAGCGACAGCAGGTGCTCGAACAGGCGATTGGCGTCGTCCAGCCTGCCCTGCATGACGTAGGCGTCGGCCAGCCAGAAGCTGCAGGCCAGGAACACGCCTTCGTCGCCGGGCAGGCCGTCGTCGACCTCGTCGATGCGGTAGCGCAGCAGCAGGCCGTTGCGCAGCAGCCGGCGCTCGATGGCTTCGATGGTGCCGCGCACGCGCGGATCGGCGGCCGGCAGGAAGCCCACCTGCGGGATCAGCAGCAGGCTGGCGTCCAGCGCCCTGCCCCCGTAGTACTGGACGAAGCTGTTGCGGCCCGAGTCGAAGCCGTTCGCGCAGATGTCGGCGTGGATCTCGTCGCGCACGCGGCGCCATCGCTCCACCGGCGCGGGCAACGAGAACTTCTCGGCCGACTTGACCGCGCGGTCGAAGGCGACCCAGCACATCAGGCGCGAATGCGTATAGGCGCGCGGCTCGGTGCGCATTTCCCAGATGCCGTGGTCCAGGCTGCGCCAGAGCTTCTCCAGCGGGTTGAGCAGCACGGCCTGCAGCCGCCAGGCCTCGGACTGCGGCGCCAGGTCGGCCATGCGGGCGGTGTGCAGGGTCTCGATCACCTCGCCGTAGACGTCGAGCTGGATCTGGCGCGAGGCGTCGTTGCCCACCCGCACCGGCGCGCTGTCCTCGTAGCCGGGCAGCCAGGGCACGTCGTGCTCGGGCAGCCAGCGGTGGCCCGATATCCCGTACATGATGCGCAGCTGGTCGGGGTGGCCGGCGATGGCGCGCAGCAGCCACTGCCGCCAGGCCTCGGCCTCTTCGCGGTAGCCGGCGTTGAGCAGCGCGTACAGGGTCAGCGCCGAATCGCGCAGCCAGCAGTAGCGGTAGTCCCAGTTGCGGCTGCCGCCCAGCTTCTCGGGCAGCGAGGTGGTGGGCGCCGCGACGATGCCGCCGGTGGGCTGGAAGGTCAGCATCTTGAGCGTGATGAGCGAGCGCAGCACCGCCTCGCGGTGCGGGCCGTCCGGGCCTTCCCACAGGCAGCGGCGCGACCATTCGTGCCACCAGCCTATCGTGCGGTCCAGGCTTTCCAGCCGGTCGGGCACGAAGTGCGGCGTCTTGTGCGACGGGTGGTAGGACAGCGTGAAGGGCACGGTGTCGCCCGCCCGCACGGTGAACTCGGCCACGCTTTTCAGCTGGCGCCCGACCAGGCGCACGGTGGTGTGCAGCTCGACCGCGTCGGGCCCGGACACCGCGCTCAGGCCGTAGTCGCGCCGGCGCACCCAGGGGACGGCCTGGCCGTAGTTGAAGCGCAGCACCAGCTCGGTGTTCATCTGCACCTCGCCGCGCTCGCCGCGCACGATGCGCACCAGGTCGACGTGCTCCTCGTCGTTGGACAGGGGCATGAAGTCGTACACCGTGACCGCGCCGGTGGGCGTGGCATGGTGGGTCTCCAGCACGGCGGTGTCGGGCACGTAGCGGCGCGTGCTGCGGCTGTCGGGATCGCTGGGCGCGAGCAGCCAGCGGCCGTGGCTCTCGTCGCCCAGCAGCGCGGCGAAGCAGGCGGCCGAGTCGAAGTGCGGCAGGCACAGCCAGTCGATGGAGCCGTCGCGCGCGACCAGCGCCGCCGACAGCATGTTGCCGATCAGCCCGTAGTCTTCCAGCGGCTTGGACATGTGCGCCCTCCTCAACCCGCGCCCCGGAACTCGGGGTAGAGCGTCATGCCGCCGTCGATGAACAGCGTGGCGCCGACGACGTAGTCGGAATCGTCGCTGGCCAGCCAGACCACGGCCCGGCCGACGTCGTCCGGCTCGCCGATGCGGCCGTAGGGGATGAGCGTGAGCAGGCTTTGCATGGCCTGTCCGGTTTCCCAGGCGGGGCGGTTGATGGGGGTGCGGATCGCGCCGGGCGCCACCGAGTTGACGCGGATCTTCATGGGCGCCAGTTCCTGGGCCAGCGAGCGCATGAGCAGCGACACGCCGCCCTTGGAGGCGGCGTAGTTGGCCTGGAAGGCCCAGGGGATGACCTCGTGCACGGAGCTGATGAAGATGATGTTGCCCAGGGCGCCGCCATGGGTGGCGACGGATGCCGGCGCCGCGGCGGCGGCGCCCGCCGTGGACGCCTTCGCGGGCGCCGCCGCGGCGGGCGAGGCGGCGTGGCCGGCCGGCGCGCGCGCCAGGAACAGCCGCACGGCCTCGCGCGCGCACAGGAACTGGCCGGTCAGGTTGACGTCTATGACGGCCTGCCAGTCCTGCAGGCTCATGTCCTGGATGGGCGAGGGCTTTTCGATGCCGGCGTTGTTGACCAGGATGTCCAGCCCGCCGTAGCGCTCGGCCGTGCGGGCGAACATGGCCTGGACCTCGTCCTCGCGGGCGACGTCGGCGGCCAGGGCGACGGCGCTGCCGCCGGCCGCTTCGATCTGCGCGATGGTCTCGGCCGCGCGGGCCAGCGAGTCGTCGTTCGGGCGGTGGTTGACCACCACGCGCGCGCCGGCCTGCGCCAGCGCCACGGCGGCGGCCCGGCCGATGCCGGAAGTGGCGCCGGTCACCAGCGCCACCTTGCCTTGCAACGTCGGGTTCGACATATGCGGCTCCGTGGGGAACGAGCCGACAACTTATCTGCCCCGCGGCGGAGCCGTCAATGCGGGAGATGCAACACGGCCTTGCGACGGAAGGGGCCGCAGGGCAACGGGTGCCGCTCGATCAGGGACGCCGCGGAGCCGGCTTCGCCGGTCCGCCAGCGTCGCCCCCTGGGGGGCGCGCGTAAGCGCGTAGGGGGGGGACCGATCAATCGCGGAAGTTGTTGAACTGCAGGGGCAGGTCCACGTCGGTCTTGCGCAGCAGCGCGATGGCGTCCTGCAGGTCGTCGCGCTTCTTGCCGCTGACGCGCAGCTTGTCGCCGTTGATCTGGGCCTCGACCTTGAGCTTGGCGTTCTTGATGGCGGCCACCAGCTTCTTGGCCTCGGGCTGGGCGATGCCCTGGCGCAGGGTGATCTTCTGGCGCGCGCCGGCCACGTTGACCAGGACGTCGCCGGGCTGCGTGCTGCGCGGGTCTATGCCGCGCGCCGACAGCTTGCCGCGCAGGATGTCCTGCATCTGCTTGAGCTGGAATTCGCTGGGCGCGACCAGGGTGACCACGTAGTCCTCCAGCTCGAAGCTGGCGTTGCTGCCCTTGAAGTCGAAGCGCGAGGCCAGCTCGCGGCTGGCCTGGTCGACCGCGTTGGACAGTTCGTGCTTGTCGATTTCGGAGACGACGTCGAAGGAAGGCATGTCGGAACCTGCTGTAGGGACTGTAGGGATGGCTGCGATGAGAATGCCGGCCTGCGGCCCCGCCGCGAACGGGGCGGTCGGTGCGCGGCCGGTGCGGCGCCTAGCATACCGCCGGGGCGCGCGCCGGTCGATGGCCGGCGGGACAGCGCACTAGGCCCGCGCCGGCAGTTCCGCGGGCGCCGGCTCGCCGCGCCAGGGCAGGCGCGCGAGCAGCGCCACCAGGGCCAGCGTCACCAGCACGCGGCCGACCAGGATCACCCAGATGTCGGCGCCCAGGGCCAGGAAGAGCACGGTGTCCTCGATCAGCGAATGCGACAGCGACAGCCAGGACAGCGCCAGGAAGCGGGTGCGCGGCGCGAACTGCTGGCGCTCGGCTTCCTCGATGATGAGGGCGCCGCCGTAGCTCAGGCCCAGCAGCACGCCCACCATGGTGACCGGCGTGGCGCGCGGGTCCAGGCCCGAGACGCGCAGCAGGGGCGAGAGCGCGGCGGTGATCCAGCGGGTGACGCCCAGGCGGTCCAGGAGGTCGAGCAGCACGAGCAGGCACAGGATGACGGCGTAGGTCAGCGCCAGCGACAGCGCGGTAGCGTGCAGCCAGCCGGCCCAGCCGCCCTGCCCGGCGCCGGCGGCCAGGCCGGTGTCGTGCAGCCAGCGCAGCGGCGCGGGGTCGTCCAGCACGCCGGTCAGGCGGCTGGCCCAGGCCACCGCGCCGCCATAGGCCAGCGCCGTGCCCGCGCGCAGCGCCGCGGTGCTCCAGAAGCCGGCGCCGGCGCGGCGCACGATGGCCTGCTCCAGCGGCAGCGAATGGGCGAACAGGATCATGGCGCACAGGGCGCTGAACTGGCCCGTCGTCAGGTCCATGCCCGGGGCCAGGCCGACCAGGGCGGCGATGGCGCCGTACACGCCCACGCAGGCGCCCGTCACCCAGACCAGCCCGGCCTCGGGCGGCAGGGACAGCCAGGCCATGGCCGGCGCGATGACCCGGCCCAGGGCCTCGACCGCGCCCAGTTGCTGGCCGATCTCGACGATGGCCAGCACGGGCACCATGATCCTGGCCAGGGTCAGGAAGAGGCGCAGGCTGCGCCGCAGCAGCTTGGCGGGATAGGGCGGGAACCGGGGCAAGGCCGCGCTCCGTGAAGAGGGAAAGGACGAGGGAAGGAAGCGGGGCGACAGCATAGCGCGGCGGGCGGGCAAATGCACATGGATGGTGCATGGCCGGCGCAGGGCAAGGCCCTGTCGTGGCGCATCGCGGACGTGCACCGGGCGGCGCCCGCCACGGGTGCATGGCCGGGCGTTTCCCCCTTCCTCGCCGGATCGGCAGCGGCCCGGCCCGCTGCGCCCAGGCCTGGGAGGATGCTCAGGGCAGGCGCGGACGCAGGGGCGGCAGCCCGGACCAGTCGCGCAGCGCCGGCAGGGCACGGCAGGCGGACAGGCGGCTGCGCGCTTCGTCCCGAGGCCAGCCGGCGGCGGCCATCAGCTCGCCGGCCAGGGCGATGACGGCGTCGGCGGACAGCGGCTGCTCCGGGTCGCCCGGCGCGTCGGCCGACTCGGCGCGCATCACGCCGCCGCCGCGCAGCGCCAGCGTGACCTCTGCGCCGAAATGGGCCGGGTAGCGGGCCTGCCAGCGCGGGTCCGCGCGCAGCGCGATCCGTTCGCGCAGCGCCGCCACGTCCGGGTCGGCCAGCCAGGGCGGCTCGAAATGCTCGGGCCCCAGGCGGCCCTGAAGCAGGGCCACGGCGATCACGTGCTGCAGGCTGAAGCGCGCCTGGCCCGGGTCCGCGGGATGCATGCGGTCGCAGAAGGCGATGGCGTCGCCGTAGGTGGCGACCGTCACGCCTGGGCCGTCGGGCAGATCGCTGCCGGCCGGGCCTTGCCCGGCCGGGCCGTCCCCGCCCAACTCCCCCGAAGCCGGCGCCCGGCCCAGGCGCTCGCGCAGCGCCAGCGCGGCGGCTATCGCCGGATGCGCGTGCCGGCAGGCGGGCCAGGGCTTGAAGCTGACTTCGTGGATGAGCCAGCCGGAGCCAGCCGATGCGCCGGCCGCGGCGAGCGCATCGGGACCGGGCAGCGCATCGGAGCTGGCCGGCACGGCACGGCCGGCCAGCACGTCGCCGGCGCGTCCGCCGGGGCACATGGCGGCGAAGAAGCCCTTCTCGCCTTCGAAGGCGGCGCGCGGCCCGCGCAGCCCGGCGGCGGCCAGGTGGGCCGCGCGCAGGCCGGCCAGCGCCGCCTGCGAGGTGTGCCAGGGCTTGGCGTCGCAATCGTCCAGGCGGATCTGCCACAGGCCGGCCGCCTGGGTGGCGGCCAGGCGCATGGCGTGGGCCAGGCCCTCCGCATCCAGGCCCATGGCGCAGGCCGCCGCCGCGGCCGCCCCCACGGCACCGCAAGTCGACGTGTTGTGCCAATAGCGGTAATGGCCCGGCCCGACCGCGCGGCCCAGGCGGATCGCGGCCTCGTAGCCGCGCGCCAGCGCGTCCAGCGCCTGCCCGCCCGGCAGGCCGCGCAGGCGCGCCAGATGCAGGACGACGGGGACGATGACCGGGCCGGGGTGCACCAGCGCGGCGCGATGGGTGTCGTCGATCTCGTACAGGCTGCCCAGCGAGGCCTCGAACAGCAGGTCGCGCAGGCCGGGCGGGGCGGCGGCAGAGGCGGCAACGGCGGCAGCGTCCGTAGATGCGGCGGAAACGGCGCAAGCCGACGCGGCATCCTGGCCAGCAGCAGCCGGCGCCAGGCCGTCCATCGCCGCGGCCTGCCACAGCCGCCCGGCCAGCGGACCCGCCGCGCCCAGGGCCGCCGCGCCCGTCCAGGCGGCCACGTGCAGCGCGGCGCGCTCGCGCGTGGCCGCGTCGACCGGACGCAGGCACAGGCGGGCGAGCCCCGCGGCAATGCTCGAATCGCCTTCCGTGTTCCGTATAGGTCCGCTCGCCTGCCTGTCCATCCGTTGCCCCGTCCAACTGCAACCTGCCCATCCGCCCGCCTCGCCGCGCGGCCGGAGGCTGCCCGGCGTGCCGGCCCGGCCGCCCTCAGCCCGCCGCCGGCGCCGGGAACTGCGCCTCGTACCAGTCGGCGATGCCGCTGCCCGTCATGAAGGTCACCTTGGGGTGCGCGGCCAGCAGGTCCAGCATGGCCTGCAGCTCGCCCAGGCGGTGCGGCACGCCGATCAGGTGCGGGTGCAGGCCCAGCGCCAGCACGCGCGGCTGGCGCTCGCTCTCGCGGTCGAACAGCGCCAGCGTGCGGGTGAGCCGGTTCAGGAATTCGCCGGTGGCGTGCTTCTCGATGGCGTAGACGATGGAGTCGTTCAGCTCCAGGTTGTAGGGCATCTGCAACAGCGATCCGCTCTTGACCCGCATCCAGTTGGGCAGGTCGTCGACCACCCAGTCGCACACGTAGCGCACGCCGGCCGCGGCCAGGATGTCGGGCGTCTCGAAGGTCTCGCGCAGGCCCGGGCTGAGCCAGCCGGCGCTGCGCCGCCCGGTGAAGGCGGCGATCTTGTCCAGCGTGGCGGCGATGACCTCGGCCTCGGCGCCGGCGTGGTTGATGGCCTTCTGGTGCATGCCGTGGCCGATGAACTCCCAATCGGCGGCCAGCATGGCCTCGGCCGCGCGCGGGTAGGCGTCGATCACGCTGGCGTTGCAGCTGGTGGAGGCCGGCAGGCCGCGCTCGGCCAGCGTGGCCAGGATGCGCGGCAGCCCGGCGCGCATGCCGTAGTCGGCCCAGCTGAAGTTGGGCACGTCCGGCACGGTTTCCTTGCCGTGCGGCGGCGTGATGATGGTGCGCGGCATGGGCTGGTCCAGGCTCCAGTTCTCGACGTTGACCACCACGTGGACGAGGATGGAGCCGCCGGCCGGCGGCGCGCAGCGCGGACGGTCTTCGGGGAAAGAATAAGGAATGCGGGGATTCGCCATGACTCGCTCCGATCTCTAGAACGCTACACGCCTTGCACGGCGCATCGATATGCAAAGACCCCAGCGCGGACACCGTGGAGCCGGCTTTGCCGGTCCGCCGGTGTCGCCCCCTTGAGGGGGCGCGCGAAGCGCGTAGGGGGTGGGTCCTACTCAGTGGCGCATCAAGCCCAGGATCTCCCGCTTGAGGCCGTTGAAGACTTCGCCGGTGATCAGGTCCAGCGAGCGCGGGCGCTCGATGGGCACGGTCAGGCGCGAGGCGATGCGACCGGGCCGGGCCGACATCACGTAGATGGTGTCGGCCAGCAGGATGGCCTCGTCGATGTCGTGGGTGACGAAGACCACCGTGGTGCGCAGGCTCTGCCACACCGACAGCAGCAGCTCCTGCATGGTCAGCCGCGTCTGCGCGTCCAGCGCGCCGAAGGGCTCGTCCATCAGCAGCACCTTGGACTGCAGGGTCAGCACGCGGGCGATGCCCACGCGCTGGCGCATGCCGCCGGACAGCTGCACCGGCAGGTGCTTCGTGAAGGCCGACAGGCCGGTGATCTCTATCATGTCGCGCGCGCGCTGCTCGTAGGCGCTGCGCGGCTGGCCGGCCACCTTGGGGCCGAAGACGACGTTCTCCCAGACGTTCAGCCAGGGCAGCAGGGCCGCCTCCTGGAACACCACGCCGCGCTCGGGCCCGGGCCGCGCGACCGGCTGGCCGCCCACATGCAGCGCGCCCTCGCTGGGCGACTCGAAGCCGGCGATCAGGTTCAGCAGCGTGGACTTGCCGCAGCCCGAGGGGCCGAGCAGCGCGACGAATTCGCCGGCCTGCACCGTCAGGTCGATGCGGTCCAGCGCATGCACGGGCGCGGCGCCCGGATAAGTCTTGCTCAACTGCGATACGACGATATCCGTCATGACGATTCTCAGTGATTCTGCAGCATGCGCCAGACCAGCACGCGCCGCTCTATCCATACGATCAGCCGGTCGCTGACGAAGCCCATCAGGCCGATCGAGACCATGTCGGCCAGCACGATGTCCATGCGGCCGACGTAGTAGGCATCCCACAGCACGTAGCCCAGGCCGGACTTGACCGCCACCATTTCCGAGACGATGACCGCCGTCCAGGCGATGCCCAGGCCGATGCGCAGCCCCGTGAAGATGGACGGCATGGCCGCCGGCAGCACCACGCGGCGCAGCAGCTGGCCGGAGGACGCGCCCATCATGGTGGCCGCGCGCACCAGGTTGCGGTCCACGTCGCGCGCGCCCTGGGTGGTGTTGACCACGATGGCGTAGAAGCCGCCCAGGAAGATCAGGAAGATCGAGCCCATGTCGCGGATGCCGAACAGCGCGATGGAGAACGGCAGCCAGGCGGTGATGGGGATGGGGCGCAAACCCTGCACCATGGGGTCGAGCATTTCCGAGGCCAGGCGGCTCCAGCCTATGGCCAGGCCGAGCGGGATGCCCAGCAGCATGGCCAGCAGGAAGCCCTGGCCGACCCGCATGGCCGAATACTGCACGTTGGACAGCCAGGTGCCCAGGTAGGGGTTCAGCCCCATGCCGGGCGAGGCGAAGATCCAGTCGTACCAGGCCTGCGCCACCCGCACCGGCGTGGGCACGATGCCGGCCATGCCGGGCGCCTGGCCGGCGATCTGCCAGGCGATGAGTATCAGCGCGGGCACCACCAGGCCCAGGCCGGCGCGCCGGGCGGTGCGGGCCGCGCCGCTGCCGCCGGCCGGCGCCGCGCGCGCCGGCGCGGCCTGCGCTTGCGAATTCGTGTTCACCTGCATCTCCTTGCGGCAGGCCGGGGGCTGCGCGCCCGCCGGCCGCCTCGTTGCGCTATTGGCCCGACACTTCCCTGGCCAGCGACGGGTCCCAGACCTTGTCCATCTCGCCGCTGACGTCCTTGGGGATGACGCCCAGCTCGTTGAAGGTCCTGGCCTGGCGGCGCAGCTGGTCCAGGTCCAGCACGCCGCCCAGCTTGATCAGCTTGACCGATTCGCGCGTGACCTCGATGGGCAGGCCGGTGTACTTGGCGTAGGTCTGGGCGAAGGCCTCCGGGTCCTGGGCGAGCTTTTCCTCGGCCTGCTTGTAGGCCCACATGAAGCACTTGACCGCCTCGCGCTTGTTGGTCAGCGCGTCGCGCGTGGCCGCCAGCAGGCCGAGCTCGGCGCCCACCGCCTTGGACTGGCTGTATTCCAGGTTCTTGGCGAAGTAGGCGCTGCCGCTGGCCACCAGCTGCGACTCGAAGGGCTCCCACAGGGCCACGGCGTCGACGTCACCGCGCTCCAGCGACTGCACGAAGGCGGTGCCGCCGCCCTGGATGTTGACCGGCGTGAAGACGTTGTACGGCACGCCCTTCTCGGCCAGGGTGGCGGCCCACTGGAACCACACCGCCGAGCCGGGCGCGATGCCGATGCGCTTGCCCTTGATGTCCTGCCAGTCGTTGATTTCCACGCCCTTGCGGGTGACCAGGTACTTGGGCGAGGACGCCACGCCGGACAGGCCGACCAGCTTGTCGCTGCCCTGGGCCAGGGCGATGGCCAGGTCGGCCGGGCCGATGCCGGAGACGTCCACCGAGCCCGACAGCAGCGCGGTGCGCGCGTCGGCGTAGCGGACGAATTCCACCGGCTTGACCTCGACGTTGCAGGTCTTGAGCGGCTCGGCCACCAGGACCATGGGCGAGAGGTGGCCGACCTTGACGTAGCCCACCGTGAGCTGCTGCGGCTGGGCGAGCGGCGCGGGCTGCGGCCCGACCGCGGCGCTGACGGCCGCATATCCCATGAGCGTGGCTGCCAGGGCGGTCCTGCGGAGCTTGTTCATGCGTATTCCCCTTGTTGCGGATGACAGGTTGCGTTGCGTTGAGAACGGCGCGGGGACCCTTCCCCGCGCCGGCGGGCCGCCTGGCTCGTGCGAGCGTCAGCGGCCCTGGAACTGCGCCGGCCGCTTCTCCTGGAAGGCCTGCTGGCCTTCCCGGTAGTCGCGGCTGGCGAAGCAGGCCGCCACGGCCTGCTGCACGGATGCGGCCTCGGGCGCGCCGGCCGCGCCGCCCAGATGGCGCAGCGCCAGCTTGGCCGCGCGCAGCGTCAGCGGCGCGTTGCCGGCCACGGCCTGGATGCGCTCCTCGACCCGGGCGTCGAAATCGGCGTCGGCGTAGGCCTCGTGCGCCAGGCCGAGACGCGCGGCCTCGGCGCCGTCGAAAGTGCGCGCGGTCATGAAGAGATCGGCCACGCGCGCCGCGCCCAGCGTCTCGACCATGCGGCGCATGCCGGCCAGGGCGTAGCCCAGGCCCAGGCGCGCGGCCGGCATGCGCAGGCGCGCCGAGGCGTTGCAATAGCGCAGGTCGCAGGCCAGCGCCAGGCCGATGCCCCCGCCCATGCACACGCCGCGGATGGCGGCCACCACCGGGTGGCGGCAGGCCATCAGCCCGCCCTGCGCGGCCGACACGGCTTCCTCATAGGCGGCGACCTGCTGCGGGTCGTTGCGGCTGGCGCCGAATTCGGAAATGTCGGCGCCCGAGACGAAGGCGCGCTCGCCCTCGCCTTCGAGCACCACCACGCGCACGCCGTCGTCGGCGTCGGCCCGGGCGACGTGCTCGGCCAGGGCGCGCCACATGGACAGCGACATGGCGTTGTAGCGGGCCGGGTTGCACACGCGCAGGCGCAGCACGCCGCCTTCGCGGCGGGCCTCGATGCGGCCGGGGGGATGGGGTTTCGGGTCGGTGCTCATGCCTGTTTCCTGGTGGCGGATCAGATGGCCCGGGCGTCGCGCAGCCGCCCGATGGCGTCGTCGTCGTAGCCGGCTTCGCGCAGCACTTCGTCGGTGTGCTCGCCCCAGCCGGGCGCGGTGCGGGCGATGTCGGCCGGCGTGCGCGCCAGCGTCACCGGCTGCGTGACCATGACGCGCTCGCCGCCCTGCCAGGCCGGCACCGTGCGCGCCGCGCCCAGGTGGCGGACCTGCGGGTCCTCGAACACCTGGGGCACAGTGTAGACAGGCCCGGCCGGCACGCCGGCGTCGTTGAGCAAGTCCACCCAGTGCTGCACGGTATCTTCCATGAAGACTTCCTGGATCGCCTCGTTCAGGCGCGGGCGGTTGCGCACGCGCAGCTTCTCGTCGGCGAAGTCGGGATCGTCCAGCCAGTCGGCGCGGCCGAGCGCGTCGCAGAAGCGCTTCCAGTTGCCCTCGCCCGCCACGCCCAGGTTGAACATGCCGTCGCGGGCGCGGAACAGGCCCATGGGGCTGCTGGTGGGGTGGTCGTTGCCCTCCTGCACCGGCACGTCGCCGTCGTTCAGGTAGCGCGCGGCCTGGAAGTCCATCATGGCGATCTGCGCGTGCAGCAGCGAGGCGTGCACCCACTGGCCGCGGCCGGACTGCTCGCGCTCGAGCAGCGCGGTCAGGATGCCCAGCGCCGTGTACAGCCCGGTGCTGGAGTCGGCCACGGCCAGGCCGGCGCGCACCGGCCCCTGGCCGGGCAGGCCGGTGACCGACATCAGCCCGCCCATGCCCTGGATGATCTGGTCGAAGCCCGGCCGGCCGGCATAGGGGCCGTCCTGGCCGAAGCCGGAGATGCTGGCCAGGACGATGCGCGGGTTGATGGCCGACAGCGCCTCGTAGTCCACGCCCAGGCGCTTCTTGACGTCGGGGCGCCAGTTCTCGACCACCACGTCGGCGTTCTCGACCAGGCGGCGGAACACTTCGCGGCCTTCGGGCAGCTTCAGGTTCAGCGTCAGCGAGCGCTTGTTGCGGTTGAGGTTCTGGAAGTCGCCGTTCCAGCGGTCGGCCGCGAACATGGCCTCGTTGGGGTCGATGCCTGGCGGCGGCTCGATGCGGATCACGTCGGCGCCGAAGTCGGCCAGCATGCGCACGCAGGTGGGGCCGGCGCGCACGCGCGAAAGATCCAGCACGCGGAAGCGCTGCAGGGCGGTCGAAGCGGAGATTCTCGGCATGATGCGGGGTCAGTGGAAAGTGGGGGAAGCGGCAAAGGCCGCGGCGAAGGCCAGCAGCAGTTCGTCGGCGCCGGGCCGCGCGACGGCCTGCACGCTGATCGGGCGCCCGCGCGGGTCCGCCGCGACGGGGAAGGCCACGGCGGGCAGGCCCAGGTAGTTGACGAAGGGCGTCCAGCTGAAGAGCTCCAGCAGGCGGCGCGGCTGGAAGCCGGGCGAGCGCGTGTCGACCTCGCTCCAGTCCGGCGCCGGCTGCGGCAGCAGGGGCGTGAGCAGCAGGTCGCAGCCGTCCAGCGCGGCCGCGAAGGCGCGGGCATGCGCGCGGCGGCGCGCCAGCGCCTGGGCGTACCAGGCCGCCGGCAGCACCGCGCCGGGCAGCGCCACGCCGGCGGCCAGCGCGCCCAGGGGCTCGGCCTCGCCGCGCAGGGCGCGGGCGTGCACGGCGGCGGCCTCGGCGTGCAGCACGACGTGGGCCAGGCGCTGCCATTCGGCCAGCAGGGGCAGCGCCGTGGGCGCCGGACGAACGCAGGCGCGGCGCGCGAAGGCATCGAGCTGCGCGAGCACGGCGTCGGCGGGCGCGCCGGCGGCGGCGGGCTGGCTCCAGCACACGGCCACGCGCCACTCGCCCGCCGCGGGCACGCGCGGCGCATGCCGCGCCGAGCCGGCCAGCGCGGCGAACAGGGCGGCCGCGTCCGCGGCGCTGCGCGCGAGCAGCCCGGGGGTGTCCAGGGTGGGCGCCAGCGGCGCCACGCCCGAGCGCGACAGCCGCCCGGGCGTGGGCTTGAGCCCGACCAGCCCGCAGGTCGCCGCCGGGATGCGCACCGAGCCGGCGGTGTCGGTGCCCAGCGAGCCGTAGCACAGGCCCGCCGCGACGGCCACGGCCGAGCCGCTGGACGAGCCGCCGACCGCGGCCGCCGGGTCGATGGGATTGCGCGGCAGCGGCTGGCGGGGGTTCTCGCCGGTGGCGCCGCAGGCGTGCTCGGCCATGACCAGCGCGGCCAGCGTGGCGGCTCCGGCCGATTCCAGGCGCCGCACCGCGCCGGCCGCCTGCCGGCTGCGCGCGGGCTCGGCCGCGGCGCCGCAGCCCGGCGCGCGGCCGCCCATATGGAAGATGTCCTTGTGCGCCAGCCCCACGCCGGCCAGCGGCAGGCGCGCATCGGGCGCGGCGGCCGGCTCGATCATGCGCGCGACGCAGTGCAGGTCCTGGCGCGCCAGGGCGTCGCGCTGGCGCGCCAGGGCGTCGGCCAGCCCCACCTCGCCGCGCGCCAGCGCGCGGCGCAGGCCGGCGATGCCGTCGGGCAGGCCGGCGGGCGTCATGGCCGGCCGCCTCGGCGCGCGGGAACGCAGGACAAGGCGCCGGCCGCTGCGGTGGAGGCCGGCGCGGCGATGGCGGCGCCGGCAGGCGACGTCTCGCCGGGCGCGGCAGCAGCCGCGGCGTCCGCCGCAGGCGCCAGCCTGGCCAGCGCCTTGGCCGCCGCACGGCATTGCGCCGGCGTGGCGGCGATGCCCTGCAGGCGCAGCAATTCGGATACCGCCTGCATGGTGGCGGGCACTTCCCCTTGCATGATGTGGCCCTCTTTATGAATATCCACGATCATCTACAGTATTATTGGTACTGCTATAAATATATTTATAGATCATTGGATAATGTCGTGCAACCCGTTCCCGCAGTCCCATGAAAGTCAGCGACCGCATCCGCCGCAGCATCGAAGACGACATCCGCACCGGTAGCCTGCTGCCCGGCGACCCCATCGACGAGCAGGAGATCGCCGCGCGCTTCGGCGTCTCGCGCACGCCGGTGCGCGAAGCCCTGCTGCAGTTGAAGGTGCAGGGCATGGTGGTGAGCCAGCCGCGCGCCGGCATGGTGGTGGCCAAGATGGACCTGCAGGAACTGCTGGCGATCTGGGAGCTGATGGCCGAGCTGGAAGGCGTCTGCACCCGCCTGGCCTGCCAGCGCATGACGCCGCAGGAGCGCGAGGAGCTGGCGCGGCTGCACCGCGCATCGGCCGCGGCGGTCGAGGCCGACGACGTCGACGGCTGGCGCGACGCCAACCATGCCTTCCACGAGGCGCTCTACCACGGCTGCCGCAATCCCTACCTGCGCCAGGAGCTGCTGCGGCTGCGCGCGCGCACCGGCGCCTACCTGGCCCACGCCTTCAGCGCGGTGGGGCGGCTGCGCTCGTCCTACGAGCAGCACGGCGAGCTGGTGCAGGCCATCCAGGACAACGATGCGGCGCGCGCCCACGAAATGATGATGCGCCACATCAGCCTGGCGCAGGGCGCGCGGGGGCTGGCGGATTTCCTCATCAACCTGCCGCGCTCGATGGTCAAGGGGCAATAGGCCCGGCTGCGGGCGACAAGCGGCGGGTGACAAGCGGCGGGCGGCGGCGGAAAGCGCAAGCGGCCGGCGGCCCGGCGGCGTTATGCTGCCGCCATGAACGACCGCCCCCCGCCCTCCCGCCCCGCGCCCTTCGTGCGCAAGGGCGCCGACGCGCTGACGCTGCACTTCGCGCCGCAAGAGATCCAGAGCCGCATGTCGCTGCTGCAGCCGCACGCGCTGGACCTGGAATACACGCGCATGATGATGGGCTTCCTGCTGTTCAACCCGGCGCCGGCGCACATCGCCATGATCGGCCTGGGCGGCGGCTCGCTGGCCAAGTTCTGCCACCGCTACCTGCCGGCCAGCCGCATCGCCGTGGCCGAGCTGGACCCGGCCGTGATCGCGCTGCGCGACACCTTCCTGATCCCGCCCGACGACGGCCGCTTCGCGGTGATCGAGCAGGACGGCGCCGATTTCGTGCGCCGCGGCGACCTCGCCCCGGACGTGCTGCTGCTCGACGGCTTCGACGCCGGCGGCCTGCCCGAGCGGCTGTGCAGCCAGGCCTTCTACGACGACTGCCACGACATGCTGGCGCCCGACGGCATCATGGTGGCCAACCTGCACGTCAACCGCCCGCACCGCCAGGCCAGCCTGGAGCGCATCCGCAGGCGCTACGGCGCCGCCGTGCTCGAGGTGGTGGACGACGACATGACCAACAGCGTGGTGTTCGCCTGCAAGGGCGGCCTGTTCGAGCGCGAGGCCCTGTCCCTGGCGCGCCCGGCGCACATCGCCAAGGACGCCTGGCGCCAGCTCATGCCCACCTTCCGCGTCATCGACGCGACGCTGCAGCGCTGGTAGGCGGCAGCGCCGCGGGCCGCGCCCGGACGCGGCAGCCCGGCGTTGCGCGGCGGCAAGCCCGGCGCCGCCGGGCCATGGCTTAATATGCGCAGCCAGCCCCTGCAAGAACCCCTCCCGGACAGACCACCGGACAGATCACGCAAGGAATTCCCTATTGGCACTGCGCACCTCCGTCTCGCGCGGCATCGTCGCCCTGTGGCTGGCCATCGCCGCGGTCGCGGCCACGCTGGCCTGGCTGCTGGTCACGCTGCACGGCTACGGCGCGCAGGCGCAGATGGAGAACGCCCGCCGGCGCACGGCCTCGGGCTGCGAAGACCTGAGCACGCGCGCCGCGGCCGCGGCGGCCCTGCCCTGGGAAAGCCCGCCCGGCGGGCCCGATGACCAGGCGCGCAGCGCCACCCAGGCGCTGATCGACCTGGCCCTGCGCGACGAGCCGGGGGTCGAGGGCGGCTATTGGCGGCCCGAGGCCGGCGTGATCGCCTACGGCTTCCCCACCCACGATTCGACCGCCCTGCCGCGCAGCGTGCCGCTGCCCGAGCTGCCGCGCATCGCCGCCACCGCGCGGCGCGCGCTGGCCGGCGACAGCCCGGCCAGCTACGCGCGGCCGGGCATGCGCGAAAGCGTGGTGTTCACCGCCTGCCCGGTCGGCGCGAGCCACCCCGGGCTGGTCGCATGGACGTTCAAGCGCGTGCCCACCGGCCTGGGCGCGCTGCTGGACGACCTGGCCACCGCCACCGGCCTGCTGCTGGGCTTCGTGGTGCTGGCCGGCGGCTGGCTGGGCTGGATGCTGACGCGCTGGAGCCGCGGCCTGCGCGCGCTGGTCGATACCCTCAAGCATGCGCGCGTGACGCGCGGCGCCGAGCCGGCCGCCCCGCGCGAGCTGTCCGGCCTGGCGGGCCTGGACGAAATGGCCGTGGCGCTGAACGGCTACGCCGACCGGCTGGCGCGCGCGCGCCGGCAATCCGAGCGGCTGGCCGCGCAGCTCGCGCAGTCCGAGCGCATGGCCGCGCTGGGCCGCCTGTCGGCGGGCATGGCGCACGAGATCCGCAACCCCCTTGGCACCATACGCATGAAGGCCGAGAATGCCCTGGCCGCGCCGGAGGAGCTGCGCAGCCAGCGTGCCGAAGGCGCGTTGCGCGCCGTGCTGGAGCAGGCCGACCGCCTGGAGTCGCTGGTCTGCGGCCTGCTGTCCCTGACCCAGCCTTTCCACGTCGCGCCCCGCCCCGTCGCGCTGGACGCCTTCCTGGAAGAGCGCCGCGCCCTGCACGCGGAAGCGGCCGCCGCGCGCCAGGCCGAGCTGGCCGTGCGCATCGACGCGCCGCTGGCGCAGGCCAGCGCCTCGCTTGCGCTGTTCGACCCGGTCCAGGTCGGGCAGGCGCTGGACAACCTGCTCATCAACGCGCTGGCGCACGTGGAGCCCTGGGGCCACGTGGAGATCGGCGCGCAGCGCCTGCCCGGCGGCAGGCTGCAGCTGTGGGTGCAGGACGACGGCCCCGGCGTGCCCGAGACCTTGCGCGAGCGCGTGTTCGAGGCCTTCGCCACCGGGCACCGCGGCGGCACCGGCCTGGGGCTGGCGCTGGTGCGCGAGATCGCCCAGGCGCACGGCGGCACGGCCGCGCTGGCGCGCACCGTGCGCGGCGCGCGTTTCGAGATGGAGTTTCCATGGCCAGCATCCTGATCGTCGACGACGACGCCGCCTTCCGCGCCAGCCTGGCCGAGGCGCTCACCGACCTGGACCACCGGGTGATCGAGTCCGACAGCGCCGAGGCCGGCATGCGCCGCCTGCAGCAGGAGCGGCCCGCCGCGGCCATCGTCGATCTCTGCCTGCCCGGCCAGGACGGCCTGGCCTTCCTGCGCGAGGCGGCGCAGCTCGCCCCGGCCATGCCCTGCATCATGCTGACCGCCTATGCCAGCGGCGCCAACACCATCGAGGCCATGCGCCTGGGCGCCTTCGACCACATGACCAAGCCGGTCGGCCGCGACGCCCTGCTCGCGGCGCTGGACCGCGCGCTGCGGCACGCGGACGCCGGCCCGCCCGCGCCCGGCGCGCGAGCCGCGCGCGGCAGCGAGGAACTGGTGGGCGGCAGCGAGGCCATGCGCCAGGTCTTCAAGCGCATCGGCCAGGCCGCCGACAGCGACGCCACCGTGCTGGTGGTGGGCGAGACCGGCACCGGCAAGGAGCTGGTGGCGCGCGCCCTGCACCGCAGCGGCCGGCGCGCCGCACGGCCTTTCGTGGCGGTCAACTGCGCCGCCATCCCGGCCGGGCTGATGGAAAGCGAGCTGTTCGGCCACGTGCGCGGCGCCTTCTCGGGCGCGGCCTCGGACCGGCCCGGACGCTTTCGCGAGGCCGACGGCGGCACGCTGTTCCTGGACGAGATCGGCGACATGGCGCTGTCCACGCAGGCGCGCATCCTGCGCGCCCTGCAGGAGCGCGAGGTCGTGCCGGTGGGCGGCAGCGTGGCGCGCCCGGTGGACGTGCGCATCGTCGCGGCCACCCACCGCGACCTGCCGGCCGCGGTGCGCGAGGGCACCTTCCGCGAAGACCTGTGGTATCGGCTGCAAGTCATCACGCTGGTCCTGCCCCCCTTGCGCGACCGCCTGGGCGACGTGCTGCCGCTGGCCGAGCACTTCCTGCGCGCCATGGGCGGCGACGCGCCCAAGCGCCTGACCCCGGCCGCCGAGAGGCGGCTGCTGGCGCACGACTGGCCCGGCAACGTGCGCGAGCTGCGCAACGCCATGGAACGCGCCGCGGTGCTGACCCATGGGCCTTTCATCGGCGCCGAGCACCTGGACCTGGCCGGCCGCGCCCCCGAGGCGCAGGCCGGCCGGCCCGCGCGCATCGACTGGGACGGCCCCCTGGCCGAAGCGGTGGCCCAGGTCGAGCGCGAGATGATCCTGCGCGCGCTGGCCGCCGCCGGCGACAACCGGGCGGACGCCGCGCGCCGGCTGGGCATATCGCGCCAGCAGCTCTACCGCAAGCTGGAACAGCTAAACCTGAAAAGCGACGCCGCCGACCCGGAATGTCCGATTACGTGACACATAAGCGTATCCAGACCGGACACTTTGTGCGGCCCGCGCGATCAAGCGATTGATTTTGCAGCGCCCGGCGGCTGGCATGGCAGTTGCTTGGCATAGGGATTTGCCAGCCCGCCAAGGAGCCGCCATGCCCACCAGGGCCGCCGCCGCGCTGTCCGCGATCTGCCTGGTCCTGCCCGCCGCGGCAGCGCCGGCGTTCGCCGGCACGCCGCAGGGGGAGCAGGCGGACGAGGCGGTCACCGCCTCCCAGCCCGTCTACAGGCACGCTCCCGAACCGGCTGCCGCGGCCCCGCCCGCGGCGCGCGGCCGGGTCGCCCGCCTGCTCATCGACCCCCATGGCGACGTGGACGGGCTGTGGCTGGACAACGGCATCATCGTGCGATTCTCGCCGCGCATAGGCGGGCAGGTCGCCGGCGCCGTGCATGCCGGCGACCGGGTGAGCGTGGCCGGCGTGCCCTACGCCGCCGGCACGGTGCACGCCACCGAAGTGCGCAACGAGAACGACGGCCGCGCCGTGGCCGAGCCGGCGGGCGGCGGGCAGCCGCCGGCGGCCGAGCAGGACGAACCGATGGAATCGCTGGAGCCCCTGCAGGCCGAAGGCACCATAGAAGTCGTGCTGCGCGGGCGGCGCAGCGAGGCCAACGGCGTCATCCTGGAAGACGGCAGCATCGTGCGCTTCCCGCCCTACACCATGCCCTTCGTGGTGCGCCCCGGCCAGCGCTTCGCCGCGGCCGGGCGCGGCACGCGCAACGATTACGGGCTGGCGATCCAGGCCGCCAGCGTCGGCCGCAGCCTGGAAGTGCTGCAGCCGCTGTACGCCGGCGCGCGGTAGCGCGGGCGCAAGCGCCAGGCGCGGCAGCGCGCCGCACCCCCGCGCATCGCGGGCGCTACTCGGCCAGCTCGCGCATTTCCGCGTACAGGTCGGCCTTGCCCTCGAAGCCGATGCCGGGCAGCTCCGGCAGGGTGACGATGCTGTTCTCCACCCGCACGCCGTCGGGGAAGCCGCCGTAGGGCTGGAACAGGTCGGGGTAGGACTCGTTGCCGCCCAGGCCCAGGCCGGCGGCGATCGCCAGCGACATCTGGTGCCCGCCGTGCGGCACGCAGCGCGAGGCCGACCAGCCGTTCTCGTCCAGCATCTTCAGCGTGCGCAGGTATTCCACCAGCCCGTAGCTGAGCGCGCAGTCGAACTGCAGCCAGTCGCGGTCCGGGCGCATGCCGCCGTAGCGGATCAGGTTGCGCGCGTCCTGCATGGAGAACAGGTTCTCGCCCGTGGCCATGGGCTTGTCGTAGTGGTCGGCCAGCTCGGCCTGCAGGGCGTAGTCCAGCGGGTCGCCGGGCTCTTCGTACCAGAACAGGTCGTACTGCGACAGCGCCTTGGCGTACTCGATGGCGGTGGGCAGGTCGAAGCGGCCGTTGGCGTCGACGGCCAGCTTCTGGCCCGGGCCGAGCAGCTTGAGCACGGCCTCGATGCGCCGGCAGTCCTCGGCCAGCGTGCCGCCGCCGATCTTCTTCTTGACCACCGAATAGCCGCGGTCCAGGTAGCTTTGCATTTCGCGCTGCAGGGCCTGCAGGTCCTGGCCGGGCCAGTAGTAGCCGCCGGCCGCGTAGACGAAGACCTCGCGCTTCGGCGTGCCGGTGCCGTAGCGTTCGGCCAGCAGCTGGAACAGGGGCTTGCCTTCGATCTTGGCCACCGCGTCCCACACCGCCATGTCTATGGTGCCCACCGCCACCGAGCGCTCGCCGTGGCCGCCGGGCTTCTCGTTGCGCATCATCGTTTCCCAGATGCGGTGCGGGTCGAGGTTGTCGCGCCCGGGGTCGAGCAGGCTGGCCGGGTCGGCCTCCAGCACGCGCGGGCGGAAGCGCTCGCGGATCAGCGCGCCCTGGCCGTAGCGGCCGTTGGAGTTGAAGCCGTAGCCCACCACCCGCTTGCCGTCGCGCACCACGTCGGTCACCACGGCGACCAGGCTGAGCGTCATCTTGGAAAAATCGATGTAGGCGTTGCGGATGTCGGACTTGATCGGGCGGGTGGCTTCGCGGATTTCCAGTATCTTCATGGCGATGGCGTTCTCTATAGAATGGGGGCGCCGGCCCGGGCTGCAGCGCGGCCGCCGGGCAATTATCCCCTCGCCGTTTGCGGCCGGCCAATGCCGCTTTTCTCTGCATCTATGCGCGCATGGCATCGACCCTGAACCTATCCTGGCTGGACGATTTCCTGGCGCTGGCCGCCAGCGGCAGCTTCTCGCGCGCGGCCGGCGAGCGCCACATGACGCAGCCGGCCTTCAGCCGGCGCATCCGCGCGCTGGAGGAATGGCTGGACGTGGAACTGTTCGACCGCACCACGCAGCCGGCCACGCTGACCGAGGCGGGCGCGTGGTTCCGCACCGTCGCGCAGGAGCTGTGCGGCCGCGTGGCGCGCCTGCCCGACGAGGCGCGCGAAGTCGCCGCGGCCGGCGCCGCGACGCTGCGCTTCGCGGCCACGCACGCCCTGTCGCTGACCTTCCTGCCGCAATGGCTGCGCGGCCTGGAGTCGCGCACGCCGATAGGCGCGATCCAGCTCGTCTCCGACGTGCTGCAGCAGTGCGAGGCCTGGATGCAGCAGGGCCGCGTGCAGTTCCTGCTCTGCCACGCGCACGACGACGCGCCCGCGCGCCTGGGCCTGGACGCGGCCGCCTACCCCTGGCTGCGCGTGGGCACCGACACGCTGCTGCCGGTGGCCGCGCCCGGCGCGGGCGGGCGCCCGCTGCACGCGCTGGCGGCGCAGCGCGCGGGCGTGCCGGTGCTGGCCTACAGCGCCGAGTCCGGCCTGGGCCGGCTGCTGCGCGCCATGCACGGCGAGGCGCTGCGCGCCGCGCACGTGGAGACGGTGTTCACCGCCCACCTGGCCGCCCTGCTCAAGACCCTGGCGCTGCAGGGGCGCGGCATCGCCTGGCTGCCGCGCAGCCTGATCGAGGACGAGCTGCGCGAAGGCCGGCTGGTCGAGGCCGGCCCGCCGTCCTGGCAGGTGCCGGTGGACATCCGCCTGTACCGGCGCGCCGGCGTCCAGGCGCCGGCGGCCGAGGCCTTCTGGCAGGCGGTGGCCGAGGCCGGCGACCACCCTGCCGCTGCCGCCGCCCCGGCCGCGCGCGGGCGGGCGGCGACCGCGCGCCGGCGCAGGAGCCCGGCGGTGCGCCGATGAGAGAACCCGGCGGACGATCGGCGGCGGCAGGGCGCGGCGCGCCGGCCGGGAGCGAGGCCGGGCCCGCCCGGCCGGCGGCCGGCAGCCCCGGCGGCACGTCGTCCGCCGACCCGCGCCGGTCCGCGCTGCGCCGCCTGCGCGCCGTCGCCGTGGGCCTGCTGCTGGCCGCGCTGGCCGGCCTGGGCCTGGCCACCGCCATGGGCGGGCAAGGCGCCTGGGCCTGGGTCGCGGCCTTCTGCGAGGCCGCCGCGGTGGGCGCGCTGGCCGACTGGTTCGCCGTGACCGCGCTGTTTCGCCGCCCGCTGGGCCTGCCCATCCCGCACACCGCCATCGTCCCGGCCGGCAAGGCCAGGCTGGCCGACAACCTGGCCGCTTTCGTGCGCACGCATTTCCTGGCGCCGCAGGCCCTGCTCGACCGGCTGGCCGCACTGGACCCGGCCGGGCGCCTGGCCGGCTGGCTGGCCGACCCCGTGCGCGCGCGCCACTGGGCGGACGCGGCGCGCGGCTGGGCGCTGCAGGCGCTCGACCTGCTCGACGAGGACGCCGTGCGCGCCGCCATCCACGGCTTCCTGGTCCAGCGGCTGCGCGACTGGGACGCGGCCCGGGCCGGCGGCGACGTGCTGGCGCTGCTCACCCGCGACGGCCGCCACCAGCGCCTGCTCGACTCGGGCCTGGACATGCTGGCCGCCTACCTGGCGCGCGACGAGGTGCGCGCCCAGGTCTCGTCGCTGCTGGCGCGCCACGCCCGGCGCGAATGGCCGCGCCTGACCTCGCTGACCGACGCCGTGGGCTCGACCGACACGCTGGCCGGCAACCTGGCCGACCGCATCGCGCGCGCCCTGGTGCTGGAGCTGCAGGAGGTGCTGACCCGGCCCGACCACCCGGTGCGGCGCGACTACGAGGCGCGCGTGCGCGCCTTCGTCGCCGGCCTGTCCGACGACCCCGAGGTGCGCGCGCAGGTCAACGGCATCAAGGACAGGCTGGCCGGCCACCCGGCCATGCAGGACTACGCCAGCCAGCTCTGGCGGGAAATCCACGACGCCCTGCGGCGCGACCTGTCGCGCGAGGACTCCGCGCTGGCCGGCCACCTCGCGCAGGCGATGTCCGCCCTGGGCGGGCGGCTGGCGCAGGACCCGGCGCTGCGCCGCGCGCTCAACGAGCACATGCTGGCCGCGGCCGGCCGCCTGGCCGACGGCCTGCGCGACGAAGCCACCCGCCACATCGCCCAGACCGTCAAGGACTGGGACGACGAGCGCCTGGTGCAGGTGCTGGAGCTGAACGTGGGCAGGGACCTGCAGTACATCCGCCTGAACGGCACGCTGGTGGGCGGCCTGATCGGGCTGGCCCTGCACGCGCTGGTGCTGCTGCTCGGGCCGCTGCTGCACGGCGGCGGCTGAGGCGGCGGGATGGCGCCGGCAGCGACAACGGCGTCCGCAGCCGCACACGCGCAGGCCCCGCAAGCGCTGACTTGCGGCTGAACAACGCGCGACGCCCCGCTCAGTACAATGAGGCGCCCCGCATTCCGGCGGGACAGCCCTTCTTCCGGCCCCGGGCGCGCGCGGCAAGCCATGCGCGGCGCCCGGGGCTTTCCTCTGGCAGCACCATGACAGACGCTCCCATCAGCCTGCGCAAGATCGCCGTTCCGGCATACGGCCCGTCCCTGCTCTACGGCATCAGCAACGGGGCGACGCTGCCGGTGGTCGCGCTCAGCGCGCGCGAGCTGGGCGCCTCGCTCGCCGTCTCGGGGCTGATCGCGGCGCTGATCGGCGTGGGCTCGCTGATGAGCAACATCCCCGCCGCCCTGCTCACCGACCGCTACGGCGAGCGCCGCGCCATGGCCGGGGCGGCGGTGCTCAGCGTGCTGGCCCTCCTGCTGGCCATCGCCGCGCCCCACGTCTGGGTGCTGGCCATCAGCATGCTGATGGTCGGCATGGCCTCGTCGGTGTTCGTGCTGGCCCGGCAAAGCTACCTGGTGGAAGTCGTGCCCCTGTACATGCGCGCGCGGGCCCTGTCCACGCTGGGCGGCACCACGCGCATCGGCGTCTTCATCGGCCCCTTCGCCGGCGCGGGGATGATCCACTTCATGGGCATCACCGGCGGCTACTGGGTGGCCGCCGCCGCCATGGTGGGCGCGGCGCTGATCGCCGTCTTCGCGCCCGACCTCGAAAGCCAGCACGGCGCGGCCGGCGCCGGCCCGGCGCCGGCCATCGGCAGCATCCTGCGCAGCCACTCGCGCACCTTCGCCACGCTGGGCGTGGGCATCCTGCTGGTCAGCGCGCTGCGCGCCTCGCGCCAGGTGGTCATCCCGCTGTGGGCCGAGCAATTGGGCATAGACCCCACCACCACCTCGCTGATCTACGGCCTGGTCGCGGCCATCGACATGTCAGTCTTCTACCCCGCCGGCAAGGTCATGGACCAGCACGGGCGCGTATGGGTGGCGCTGCCCTCGACCCTGCTGATGGGCGTGGGGCTGATGGGCATCCCCCTGACCGCCGGGACCGTCGCCTTCGTGTGCTTCTCGCTGGTCCTGGGCTTCGGCAACGGCATCGGCTCGGGCATCGTCATGACCCTGGGCGCGGATTCCTCCCCGCCCGCGGGCCGCACGCAGTTCCTGGGCATCTGGCGCCTGATGTCCGACATCGGCAACAGCGGCGGGCCGGTGCTGCTGTCGGCCATCACCGGCCTGGCCTCGCTGTCGGCGGCGGTGTTCTCCATCGGCGTGCTGGGCTGGGTGGCGGCCGCCGTGTTCTGGCGCTGGCTGCCGCGCTCGGTCGGCGGGCAGCCGGAACGACGCACGAGCGGCTGAGGCACGCCCCTACTTCCTGGACATGGGCCGGTAGCGGAACACGGCGCGGATGATGCCGTGGTCGTTGGTGCCGGACGTCTTGTGGTCGTCGAAGTTGAGATGGTCGTTGTTGACCGTCATGCCCTGGAACAGCCACTGGCGCTTGCGGCTGTTGTCGTAGAACTGCTCGCTGACCAGGATGTGGTCGAGCGATTCCCTCATGCCCTGGTAGACGTGCGTGTAGTACACGTCGCGCGTGTCGCGGTATTCCTGCAGCGTCTGCGCCGCGTACAGCGCGTTGTCGCGCCCGCCCAGCGCGCCGCCCGCCAGGTAGGTCGGCTGCTCGGTCAGGATGCCCAGGGTATTGCTGTATTCGCCGTCGTTGAGGTCGCCCAGCACGATCACCGGCGTGTCGCTGCCCTTCATCCGCTCGGTCAGCAGGAAGCGCAGCGCCGCCGCCTCGGCCGTGCGGCGGATGGTCGACAGCGCCGCGCCGATGTTGCCCGCATGCCTGGCGTAGGCGTCGCGGTCGGCGTTGAACCACGCCTCGCGGTACAGCGGCGCGGGCACCTTGGACTTCAGGTGGCAGACGTAGACGTGGATGCGCGGCGACTTCTCGCGCGGCTGGATGACGAAGTGCAGCACCGGCCGCGAGAATCCGCCGATGCCGACCTCGATGGCCGGGGTCTGCGGGTCGTCGCCCGAGGCGCGCAGCACGAAGCCTTCGGGGAAATCGCTGATCCAGCGCGGCTTGCCGTGCAGCAGCCCCTTGGCGACGATGGCCGCGCAGACGATGCCGCCGCCGTCGGCGCCGTCGGGCGCGAGCACGTCGTAGTCGCCGGCCAGGCCGGCCGCCTCCAGCGCATTGCGCAGCGACTGCGCATGCCACAGCTCCTGGAAGCCGAAGACCTCCGAGCGCAGCAGCCGCAGCAGGTGCGCCGTCCAGGCGATCTTCATGCCGTAGGCGTCGCGGTCCCAGCCGTCCTGGTTGTAGAGCGGCATGCCGGGCTCGTTGAGGTTGTACAGGTTGAACGAGGCGACGCTGAATTCCCGTAGGTTCATGGCGGGCTCCCTGCCTGGACGCATGGCCGGCAGTCTAGGGCGTGCGTCGCTACGGGCTGATGACAGGAAAGGCGGCGCCGGGCGGCTGGCGACGGACGACGGGCTGGCGGGCGGTGCGGCTCCCGGCAATGCCGGCGAAGGGCCGCCCGGCGACACCCGCGCAGGCTTGCAGCGCCGCGCCGGGCAGCGTACAAAGCGCTCAGGCCTACCCTGCGGAACTCTCCATGCCCTACCTGCTCCTGATCGTCGAACCCGTCGGCCAGCGCGCCGAGCGCACGCCCGAGGAAGGCCGCGCCGCCTACGACGCGATGGTGCGCTACGCCGACGGCCTGAAGGCGCGCGGCCTGCTCGCGGCGGCGCAGTCGCTCGCCTCGCAGGACGAGGCGGTGCGGGTGCAGGTGCGCGGCGGCCGGGCCAGCCTGCTGGACGGCCCCTACGCCGAGGCCAAGGAAATGATCGGCGGCTTCTTCCTGCTGAACTGCGAGACGCGGGAGGAAGCACTGGCCGTCGCCGCCGAATGCCCGGCCGCGCAGTGGTGCACGGTGGAGGTGCGCCGGCTGGCGCCGTGCTTCGAGTAGGCGGGCGCATGGACGCAGCCGACCCGGCCGACCGGCCCGGCGCAGCGGGCGCAGCCGGGCCGGCCGCAGCGGCGCAGGCTCCGGCGGGCGCCGCGGCCGGATCCGCGGACGCCGCCACCCACGCGGCCATCGCGGCGGTCTGGAAGAGGGAGGCCGGCAGGATCATCGCCGCGCTGGCCCGCCTGCTGTCGGGCGACGTCGGCAGCGCCGAGGAAATCGCCCAGGACGCGCTGGTGACGGCGCTGGAGCGCTGGCCCGCCGACGGCGTGCCCGACAACCCGGGAGCCTGGCTGATGACCGCCGCCAAGCACCGCGCGCTCGACCGCCTGCGCCGCGAGGCGCTGCGCGCGCGCAAGCACGAGCTGATCGGCCGCGAGCTGGAATCCCTGCAGGCCGGCGTCGAGCCCGACTTCGTCGACGCGCTGGACGCGGCGCGCCGGGACGACGTGGGCGACGACCTGCTGCGCCTGATCTTCACCGCCTGCCACCCGGCGCTGTCGGCCGAGGCGCGCGTGGCGCTGACGCTGCGCGTGCTGGGCGGCCTGTCCACCGGCGAGATCGCGCGCGCCTTCCTGGTGCCCGAGGCCACCGTCGCGCAGCGCATCGTGCGCGCCAAGCGCACGCTGGGCGCGGCGCGCGTGCCTTTCGAGGTGCCCGGGCCCGAGGCGCGCGCCGAGCGGCTGGCCTCGGTGCTGGAAGTGATCTACCTGATCTTCAACGAAGGCTATTCGGCCGCCGCCGGCCGGGACTGGACGCGCCCGGCGCTGTGCGGCGAGGCCCTGCGCCTGGGCCGGGTGCTGGCCGGGCTGGCGCCGGACGAGGGCGAGGCGCACGGCCTGGTCGCGCTGATGGAGATCCAGGCCTCGCGCCTGGCCGCGCGCAGCGACGCGCAGGGCCGACCGGTGCTGCTGATGGACCAGGACCGCCGCCGCTGGGACCGCCTGCAGATCCGCCGCGGCCTGGCCGCGCTGCGCCGCGCCGAGGCGCTGGGCGGCGCGCGCGGCCCCTACGCCCTGCAGGCCGCGCTGGCCGCCTGCCACGCGCGCGCCCGCACGCCGCAGGAAACCGACTGGCCGCGCATCGTCGCCCTGTACGACGAGCTGGCCCGGGTCGCGCCCTCGCCCGTGGTGGCGCTGAACCGCGCGGTGGCCGTGGGCATGGCCCAGGGACCGGCCGCCGGGCTGGAACTGATAGACGCGCTGGCCGGCGACCCGGCCCTGCAGCGCTACCACCTGCTGCCCGGCGTGCGCGCCGACCTGCTGGCCCGCCTGGGCCGGCGCGCAGAAGCGCGCGCCGAGTTCGAGCGCGCGGCGGAGCTGGCCGGCAACGAACGGGAAAAGGCGCTGCTGCGCGAGCGGGCGCGCCAGCAGGACGACGGCTGAATCCGGGCGCCCGTGCCACGCTCCTGCGTTGCGCCGGCCTGCGCGCCGCCGGCCCATCCACTGCCTGCCGCGCGATCCGCCGGCATTCCGCCGGCCGCCGAAAATCGCCTATCCTTGGCGGCGGGACATTTTCCTGCTGCCACCCCATGCGCATCCTGCTGGTCGAAGACGACGCGATGATAGGCGAGAGCGTGCGCGACTGCCTGCTGGCCGACGGCTACGCCGTGGACTGGGCGCGCGACGGCGCGGCCGCCGACACGGCGCTGCGCGGCGGCGCCTTCGACCTGGTGCTGCTGGACCTGGGCCTGCCCGGGCGCGACGGCCTGGCCGTGCTGCGCGAGCTGCGCGCGCGGCGCGACCGCACGCCGGTGCTGGTGGCCACCGCGCGCGACGCGGTCGGCGACCGCGTCGCCGGGCTGGACGCCGG
>Ga0182738_1000610_pt1 | contig 47916 bp, 51 predicted proteins | sample eDN5th30CBELigMG_FD_128876 | JGI IMG/M metagenome (GOLD analysis project Ga0182738, IMG submission 128876) | Enriched Miracle-Growth compost microbial communities from Emeryville, California, USA - eDNA 5th pass 30_C BE-Lig MG (version 2)... ... | reverse complement strand
GATTCACAATTGATGGAACGCCGTATGAGGGGAAACTCTCACGTACGGTGTGAATGGGGGGAAAAGCCGGAGATCATCTCAAAGGCTTACCTATCCATATTAAATTTAGTGCAAGAGTCGATTCTTAAGCTTGTCACGGCAGACGAAGAGGCAAATGGAAATTTATTTATGGTTGGGGATGTGAAACAATCGATTGTGCGCCCATAAGGGTATTGTATATTTCACCATTAGGCGGTGAATAAACCACAGAAACGGTTTATATATCAGCCGACTTATCTTGGCGGGAAACCAAAGAGGGAGTGTAGCATGTCGGTTAAAGTCATAAGTTAACCCAAACGGGGAGGTTACGACTGAATGGCGAGATATAAAAGATTTGTATAAGGAAGAAGGCTAAACTGCTTGAAGAACAATCCGAGTGGGGGCATGCTGACCGTCTAGGAAACCGTTTGAAACCTAGAATCCATTCTGTTCAGTGCATTAGATGGATGCGACTTGAGCATGGGAATGTGTACTAAATTGATGCACAGACCTAGTTTCTGATTAATAAGAATGGACACGCCTCAAGATTGAGGAAAAGGATGAGTATTCCTTCCGCTAATGAATCGCAGCCTATATATAATATACTAAATGGGGATTACCTAAGTTGGAACGCCTGCAATGGCTATGTACAAAGGTGCTGAATATCCAATATGGTAACGGAGCTCCCGGAGTAGTCGGAGATAGGGAAAGCCTATTACATGGCGAAGGGGAGCAGCTTACAAAGTATAAACAATGAAGAAAGGAGCGAAATGCTCTATGCAAAGTTCAGATATTGTGTTATACAATCTATCAAAACAAACAATAAAAGAAAATTATCAATATGACCGCTTATACCGAAATCTTTATAATGCAGATTTTTATCTAAAAGCATATTCTAAGATATACAAAAATAAAGGTAGTGCAATAAAAGGAATCGATGATGAAACAGCTGATGGATTTGGTGAGGAGAAGATACAAGCAATTATTGCTTCTCTAAAAGATGAGAGCTATCAACCGAAACCAGTCCGTGGAATAAATATCCCAAAGCAAAATGGTAAGACTAGACCATTAGGAATCCCAACATTTACAGACCGCATTGTTCAAGAAGTTTGCCGCATGATTTTAGACGCTATCTACGAGCCAATATTCTCACAATCTTCACATGGGTTTCGAGAAAAAAGAAGTTGCCACACTGCTTTAATCGAAGTTAAAAATACATTTTCGGGCGTTAACTGGTTCATAGAAGGGGATATTAAAGGATTCTTTGACAATATTAATCATCAAGTGCTTATCAACATTTTGAGAAAGCGAATTAAGGATGAGAAATTCATTCGACTTATGTGGAAATTCCTAAAGGCAGGTTTTGTAGAGAACTGGAGATTTCAAAACACTTACAGTGGAACACCACAAGGCGGAATCATTAGCCCATTACTAGCGAATATCTATATGAATGAATTCGATTCATATATTGAAAAAGAATTGAAACCATCCTTTGATACTGGAGCCCCTAAGAAACGCAAACGAAATATGGAATACCGAAAATATGATATGCGTAACCAACGATTAAAGAAGAAAATTAAGGAGACCACCGAAGAAAAGCTTCGCGAGACTCTAATTAAAGAGTACAAAGAGAACAAAAAGCTTCTTTTAACCTTACCCTATTATGAGCCTAGTAATGAAGGCTATAAGAGCATGAAATATGTGCGATACGCTGATGATTTTATAATCGGTGTAAACGGTAGTAAAGAGGATTGTGAGCGACTAAAAAAATGTGCAGGAAATTTTCTGAAAGAACATCTTCATCTAGAAATGTCGGAAGAAAAAACGCTTATTACACATAGTACCAATTCAGCAAGATTCTTGGGTTATGACATTTTAATTAGTCATGACTTAAGTCCAGCAAAAGATAAAAATGGAGTAGTCAAACGGAAATATCGTGGCTACGTACAGCTACGAATTCCTAAAGGAACGATTGAAAAAGTAATTATCAGTCGAAAAATGGTCAAGGATATAGATGCGAAGCAATGGGATATGCTTCATAGACCAGCATTAATCGGTCTATCAGATTTAGAAATCATCGAAACGTATAATGCTGAGCTCCGTGGATTATATAATTATTATCGTCTAGCGGAAAATGTCAATCAAAAAATGTGGCAATTACGATACGTTATGGAATACAGCTGTTTGAAGACACTTGCGAATAAGTACAAATCCACAGTTAGCAAGATGAAAGTGAAATACAAACAAGGTAAGTACTGGGGAGTAAAGTACGAAACAAAGCATAGTGAAAAAATAGCATATTTCTATAAAGACGGATTTGATAAGAAAAAAGAAAGCAACAAATTTGATATTGATAAAAAGCCTAACCTTTATGTATAGCAAGGAAGAAATGATTTAGAAAAACGGTTGAGTGCAAAACAATGTGAACTTTGTGGAGATAATCACCCTGATACGAAATTTGAGATTCATCATATAAACAAAGTGAAGAATCTAAAAGGAAAGAAATATTGGGAATGGACGAGGATTGCAAAACAACGAAAAACATTGGTTGTATGTAAAAAATGTCATATTGAAATTCATAAACAATGATAGATATTTGTAAGTGGAGAGCCGTATACTCTGAGAGGAGTACGTACGGTTCGGGGAGGGGTTCACTGGAAACCTACTACAGAAATGTAGCAAGGCGCTGGGTTCCTACTCTACTATCGATTTCGGCTGGCAGAGCCTAATCTTTTTTTATCAAAATATCTTCGTTTTCAAGAAAAGGAAGATTCGGGCTATAAAATAGATCTGGCCAAAAACTTTCGAAGCCGCAAAGAAGTGCTTTATGGAACAAACTTTATTTTTAAACAAATTATGGGAGCAATGGTCGGCGAAATTGAATACGACGAAAGTGCAGAGCTAGTAAAGGGTGCGTCTTATCCAGAAGAAGCCTCATATCCTATCGATCTTCTTCTTGTTAATCAACAAACAGCGGAAAAAGAAAAGGAAAACAAGCCAGAGGCGGACAATGAGGAATACGATGCAAAAGATTTGGAACAATCGGTGCTAGAGGCTAGAGTGATTGCCAAACAAGTGAAAGGTCTATTAGAGAATCAGCATGAAGTATATGATCCCAAAACAAAAAGCTATCGTCCGATTCGCTATAAGGATATGGTTATACTTCTTCGTTCAATGACATGGGCACCGCAGATAATGGAAGAATTAAAGCAATTTAATATACCGACATATGCAAACTTAACAACAGGCTATTTTGAATCGACAGAAGTAAATATTATGATGTCTTTATTAAGAGTAATTGACAACCCATACCAAGATATTCCCCTTGCTTCCATTATGCGTTCTCCGATTATAGGATTAAATGAAGAGGAGCTCAGCAGAATTAGAATAGCAAATAAGCAGGGAGCATTTTATGATGCAGTACAAGCATTTTTAGAGCAAAGGGGAAACCGAGAAGATGCATTGCATGATAAAATAAGACCATTTTTTGTTATGCTGCAAAATTGGCGGACACAAGCAAGACAAGGGGATGTATCTGCTCTTATCTGGAAGCTATACCGTGATACGCATTTCTATGATTTTGTTGGAGGGCTGCCAGGGGGAAATCAGCGTCAGGCCAATTTGCGTGCATTATATGATCGCGCGAGACAATATGAATCCACTTCTTTTAGGGGACTATTCCGCTTCTTGCGATTTATTGAAAGAATGCGCGATAGAGGGAATGACCTGGGTGCAGCGCGTGCACTGACAGAACAAGAGGATGTTATTCGCATTATGACGATCCACAGCAGCAAAGGACTTGAATTTCCTGTCGTATTTTTAGCAGGCATTGGCAGAAGCTTTAATACAATGGATTTAAGAAAATCCTTTTTATTAGATAAAGATTTAGGGTTTGCAACAAAATATATTCATGTAAAGAATCGGATTTCTTATCCAGCGCTTGCACAAATAGCATTTAAGAAAAAGAAAAAAATGGAGATGCTTGCAGAAGAAATGCGTGTATTATACGTAGCGCTGACTCGGGCAAAAGAAAAATTAATACTGGTAGGATCTGTGAAGGATATTGAAAGGTCAAAAGAAAAATGGGCACAAATGACAAATCATGAGGATTGGCTGTTGGATGAGTTTGACAGAGCGTCTGCCACTTCTTATTTGGATTGGATTGGCCCAGCATTAGCAAGACATCAAGACAGCATTTGCCTTCATTCTGAAAACTTTGCTGGATTTTCTCCGATAGCAGAGCATCCATCTGCATGGAGTATTCAAATCCTTTCAAAGGAAGAGGTGCTAAAGTTTCAGCAAGAACAAGCAGAGGAAGATGAGGAGTGGCTGAAAAAGGTGACAACAGGTCAAAAAATCGAGAAGGAATCTTCCTTTAAAAAACAGCTCGAGGAAACCTTTGCTTGGAAATATGCTTATTTGGACAGTACTGTTTACCGTTCCAAACAATCTGTATCTGAATTGAAAAGACAAAGTGAAAAACAGGATGAGGAAGGCGGAAAAGAGATTTTAAAAAAAGCGGGCAAATCTTTATGGAATCGTCCGCGCTTCCTGCAGGAAAAGAAATTGACTCCTGCTGAAAAAGGAACTGCGATGCATATGGTAATGCAGCATGTCAGCTTAAAAGAAACAATTACAGAAAAGTATATTGAGCATTTAGTAGAAGAAATGATTGCAAAGGAATTGCTGACAAAAGAACAAGGGGAAGTGATCGACTCCGCTGCTATTGTATCCTTTTTTCAGTCGGATATTGGACAAAGAATGCTAAATGCGGATAAATTAGTAAGGGAAATTCCTTTTAATATAGCCTATCCTGCCAGCCAAATCTATGAAAATTGGTCCGGAAGGGATGAATCAATCCTTGTCCAAGGAATTATTGATGTATATTTTGAAGACGAGAAGGGGTCTGTTCTGCTTGATTACAAAACAGATGCCATTACGGGCAAATATACAGGGGGATTTAGTGAAGCAAAAGCAGTTTTATTAAAAAGATATAAGCAGCAAATAGACCTTTACACAGATGCATTAGAAAAAATCCTTAAGCGAAAAATCGACGAAAAATATTTATTTTTCTTAGATGGCGGTCATCCTCTAAAGCTGGATAGCTGATGCAAAAAACGGAAAAGATCGCCCTTCGGCACAGGGGCGATCTTTTCTTTAGTTATTCGCTACATTTGGCTGATCGAGAAGACTAGTATCAATATAATTGCTTGCATTTAATCCATTATTTGTAATAATAAAAGCTCCTGTATTGGAAGTTCCTGAACCTAATGTGGCTTTGGAATTTCCTTTTGGGGAGATGAATAGAGAATCTCCAAATTGAACAATTCCCTCCCCGACGTTGACAATTTGCACAGGACCGACTATTGCTGGCAAAATGATCCACCTCCTTATTTTTCTCATTTATTTTCAGGGATGCCAGTAGGCGCACCAAATAAATTTTCATTGGGAGCTGATAGATGTATTAAGTTATTTTCTAGTGGGGTTGCTTTCGGCGCATCAAGCTGCCTAATATGCTTAATTCTTGCTTCTGCATATAAATGACGGCAACTGCCGATTTGCAGCAAGGAAGCCGCTGAGACCCCAGTAATATTAATGTTATTTACTTTAATAATTGGCTTTAAATTTTCAGCATGGAATGTGATATTTTCCTCTATGGGAGGAATGGGTATCGGTTCAGAGAAGATTGGATAATCGTTAAAAGAACCTTCTATTCCATAAAAGATTTTTTTCTGTCTTTGTACAGCCAAAGCCTGCGACATGGCTTGAAAATAGCTAGCATCGCCGATTTCAAAAGTAGATGAAAAGGAGAGGACAACTGCTTTTGCTTTATTCACGACAGATGTTCTTTGCAGCATTTTTTTTATCCTTTCGGAACGAGAGGGACAAATGGCCCAATAATAAGAGATTCAGCAGGAGTATCAAAGGTAGAAGCTAGCTGAATGGTTTGTGCATCCCCGATTAAGCAGATGGATGAACTTGAAACCCCGATAATACTAATATCTCCAACAGACAGATCTCTATTGTATACTTGAAAGTTCATTTATCTTTTCGTCCCTTCATATTTTCTGGAATATTGCTTAAAAAAAGATGGACACCATTTATCATTTCCTGTTTTAGTGAATCAATTGTTTTTTCCATAAATAGATTTGAATCTTCCTCCTTGCTGCGATGCAATTGCTGCAGATAATATTGAATTCTCGTTGGCAATTGTTTTGTTATATCCTCTTGTATAAAAGTAATATATGATTCATCTTCCCCTAATCCTAATTCGACTTGTTTATTTGTAATGATTTCCGGTAGCTCCAATTGAATAAATTGATGCATAGCTTCTTCTATTTCCATAGAACGGGACATCGCTTGCTTAGGATCTATTGGCTGATAAAAGGGACCAACTGGATGTACAGGTCCGTTTGGATTAATCGATAATTCCTCAATTTTTTCTAAATCGGAAGGATTAAGCCCAATATTTAAGGTTCCTTCTAACCTTTCAATCTTTAATTGATCAAAGCTGTAGTCAATTCGATCAACATGAACAGAAGGCTTCTCTTTCATTAATGTTAGATCATGTGTTAATGCGGAAACAGTTTGCTCCAATTTTTTTATTCTTTTCTCTAAAAATTGCAAATAGGAGCGCATTTTTTCGCTATATTGGTAAAATTCTTGTGACATATTAGATAACCTCCTTTTTACGTTCGAGCAGGAGCAGGAGCTGGGGCAGAAGCAGAAGCAGGAGCTTGAGCAGAAGCAGGAGCTTGCAGGGGAACGGCAGGCGAAAAAATCAAGCTTTCATCTGCTGCATTTAAAGGTTCCGATTCTGCTTGTGCACTTGGAGCCGATTCACTAAAACCACCTGTGTTATATAAATAAGATGCAGGCTTGATAATTCCAGCACTGCCAACTTGAAATACAGATGAATTTGTAATCCCGCCAATTTTAATGGTATTGATGGTTATTGACTGCTGAATGAAATAATTCATTACTAATCACCCTTGCACCTCTTTTAGGCGTTCATAAAGTTTCCTTGGTCTATAGAATCATTATCGAATGTGTTTGTTGAACTTTGATAATTTGTAATTGATAATCCATCTCCGGTATTAAAAGAACCTGATCCCGCAAAAGTTTTTGCATTAGCGATGGGCATCATTTTATAGACATCGCCAATATTAAAGATAGCGCTACTTCCTATGGAAATTACTTGTGCCACTCCAACGATAGCTGGCATAATCAACATCCTTTGCATAAGATTCTTTTACATACTATGTGAAATTGGATAAGTGGTGATACATTCGCCTAAAGTAATGATGTTCTCTTAGTTAGCGTATTCTACTGATAGGTTGGCCTATTACAGCAAATTAACAGAATAGGCCACCTATTTCGAAGGAAGAAGAATAAAGCAAAACTTCAATCATTGGGTTCTTATCCCTAATGATTGTTAGCGGAATTAATCTGGCTTTTATGAGCAAGCTTTTTTCCTGCCTGGATTTTTCGTTTTTCTTATCATTCATTAAACAGGAAGCAACGGCTTGTTAAAGGGGAACAAATGCCAAGAGAAGGTGTGAAAATGCGGGGAATTAGGGTATAGTACATAAGAGATGGAGCATGCTGGCTGAATAAAAAAGAATGTCTATAATATTTCAGCTGTACATATAACCTTTATAAAGCCTGATGTCAATTTTTGCGTTTATACGGGATTAAATGAAGCTATAGGAGTGTTTTGCAATGAAAAAGAAAAAGTATGGTGGACTTGTTATTGCCATTGTTATTATTGTTGTTTTAGTGCTGCTTTTTATGACGAGCTATAATGGATTTGTAAATGCAGAGGAAGATGTGGATCAGTCTTATGCACAAATTGAAAACCAGCTGCAAAGAAGGCTTGATTTAATTCCTAATCTTGTCAATACAGTTAAAGGATATGCTTCTCATGAAAAAGAAGTGATTCAATCTATTTCTGATGCACGGGCAAATTTGGCAGGTGCAAAGACACCAGAAGAAGAAGCCACAGCAAATGCTCAAGTGTCAAGTGCTTTAAGCCGCTTGTTGGTAGTGGTAGAGAATTATCCGAATTTAAAAGCAGATAAACAATTTACCCAGCTAATGGATGAGTTGTCCGGAACTGAAAATCGAATTTCTATTGCGCGCAAAGACTATAATGAACAAGTTGCTTCCTATAATAAAAAGGTAAAAAGATTTCCAGGTGCATTGATTGCACGAATCAGCGGATTTGATGAGAAGGAATACTTTAAAGCATCCAGTCAAGCAGAACAGGCTCCAGAAGTGGACTTTGGAGGAAGCGGAGAATGACTTCTAAGTTATTTTCTGCTTTTTGTGCAGTTGCTTTTATTTTTTTTGCTTTGGTGAGTTCAGCTGCTGCTGAAAATACGATTCCTGCTCCATCAGGAGATATTTATGTGCAGGATTTTGCTCATGTATTGAGTGAGAGCGAAAAGCAGGAACTAAACCAGCTGGGGCGTCAATTGGAAGATCAAACGACCGCACAGGCTGCTATTTTGTCTGTGCAAACAATAGGGGAAAAAACGATTGAAGAATATGCAAACGAAGCGTTTCGGACTTATGGCATTGGAAGCAAGCAAAAAAATAATGGAGTGCTGCTTGTAGTTGCCATAAAGGATAGAAAGATAAGGCTGGAGATTGGTTACGGATTAGAGGGGAGAATTCCTGATGGTAAAGCAGGCAGAATTTTAGATGAATATGCGATGCCTTATCTGCAAAATGATCAGCCGAATAAAGCGCTAACGGAAACGTATAAAGTACTTTTAAAAGAAATATATGCAGAATATGACATGAAAGCACCCGCAGGAGCAGCAGCAGAAAAGCCGGTTCAACAAGGAGAAGAAACGGCTTTTCCAATGTGGATCGTTATACTTATTATTATTGTGCTCTTGTTTTTGGATTTTAAATTTTTTGGCGGAACAATCACCTCTGCTATTTTGTCCATTCTTTCCCGTGGGGGAGGAGGAGGCTCGTCTGGAGGTGGAGGCGGACCAAGAAGCGGTGGTGGAGGCTCCTCTGGAGGTGGCGGAGCCGGAAGAAGCTGGTAGTCATTAGTTGAGTTCAGGCGACAGCAATACAGGCATAAGGAAAGCTAAATAATTTTATCTCTATTTAACGGGCAGTAAATCCCGACTGATTGAAGTTTCACTTTATAATAAAAAGACAAGAATAAAATTGGGGGGAATAAGGATGAAATTAGTAACAGCTTTATACCAAAATAAAGAAATGGCAGGAGTAATGGGGAAGGGGAATGAAACGGTTCTTTTTCTTTCTCATGCACAAAGGAAAGGATTTATGAGCACGACATTTTGTGATACATTGCTTGGTTGTCTTCAAAATGGCGAGCAGTTTCTGCAAGATGTACACTCGCTTAATGAGTGGGTGAAAACTAATCAACTCGAAGCCGAATTGTCCATTCCATTAAAGGATGTACAATTGCTTGCCCCTATTCCAAGACCTGCAAAAAATATTTTTTGTATAGGAAAAAACTATGCAGAGCATGCCATAGAAATGGGCAGCAAGGATGATATACCGGAGCATGTGATGGTTTTTACCAAGGCCCCAACAACGGTGATTGGACCAACTGAAAGGATTTTGCTTCATATGGAGGTGACAGAGCAGTTGGATTATGAAGGCGAGCTGGCCTTTGTAATTGGCAAAAAGGGACGAGCTATAAAAAAAGAGGAAGCGTTTGAGTATATTTTTGGATATACCATTTTAAATGACATTACAGCTAGGGATCTGCAAAAAAAGCATCAGCAATTTTTTATTGGCAAAAGTTTAGATAATAGCGCGCCAATGGGACCTTGGATTGTCACAAAGGATGAAATTAGAGATCCTGGGAACCTTGATGTGCAAACGATTGTAAATGGAGAACTAAGACAAAGTTCGAATACGAAGCATTTTATTTTTCCAATTGAAGAGATTATCAGTGTGTTATCAAAAGGAATGACGCTAGAGCCGGGAGACATTATTGCAACAGGCACTCCTAAAGGGGTCGGCAAAGGTTTTACTCCGCCCCGCTTTTTGAAGAAAGGCGATAAAATTGACATTAAAATAGAAAATATCGGGACACTAACAAATATCGTGGAAGAATAGCAGGAGAAATCGTTTTAAATTATGATAAGATATTAAAAGAAAAGGAGTGGGAAATAGTATGACACATGCACATATCACGTCATGGGCATTGGCGCTTATTCTTTTTGTAGTGGCCCTCGGACTGCATAAAAGCGGCAAAGCAAAAGGCAGCAAAATTGTACATATGATTCTTCGGCTAATATATTTATTTGTGATTGGGACAGGCATATGGATGCTGGTTTCTTTAGGAGGCTTGCCAGTAAAATATTTATTAAAAACGCTTGTAGGATTATGGGTTGTTGTAATGTTTGAAATGATTCTTGTTCGCACAAAAAAGGGCAGAAGCACAAGCATTCTTTGGATACAATTTATTGTAGCGCTAGTGCTTGTTCTATATCTAGGCATGACGCTGCCGATGGGAATTTGGCATTATTAAAGGTAAAAGTATAAAAGGGCAATGTACAAGGAAAAACCTCATGCATTGTCCTTTTTGTTATTTGAGGACAAAGCACTGAACATCCGAACAAGGAGCTGTATTTTTTTATTGCCAGTTTTCCCCTCTTTTGATACGGTAAAAGTAAGGGTGGAAAGGGGGAATGGAATGTGAAAACATATTATCCAAAATTATTTCTGTTATTGTTTTTATTGGGAAGTGCATTATTTGTTGCTTTTTCTTCGCGTTTTTCATTTCTTATTCTGCTTTTTGCAGCATCTTATATTCTTGCCTTATTTTTTCTAGCTCCGATTGTAAAGAAGAAAAAAATACTGTATCTTTTGGCATTTGGGCTAATAGAGATTTTAATTATATTAATGGATAAACAGTTTGTTTTTTATTTATATGCTATAGTGCTTTTTCTTCTAATAGAGTGCAGCAAAGAACTGGGGGTACATGCTTTTCGGATTCTTTTGATTATGCTTGCCTCTAGTAATCTGCTGATCTTTGTCTTTATGTATTCTTCCTTTGTGCTCCTGTATGTATGTGGAGCAAGTTTAATTTTTCTGCTTTTATATCGTATAAATGAAATGTCCCAGGATTATTTGCAAGTGAGAAACGCTTATGAAGCTTTAGTTAATGAATTTCGTATTCAAAAGCGGCATGCTTATCAAAACGAAAAAACAGCTCGAATAGAAGAACGCAATTTTATTGCAAGAGAAATGCATGATGCAGTTGGGCATAAGTTAACAGCTTTATTAATGCAGATTGAACTTTTTAGAATTCAAGAGAAAAGCGATTCTTTTAAGGTACTGAAAAGAATCGCTTCGGAATCATTAGAAGAAACGCGCAAAGCTGTACGCATTTTGCAGGAAGAAGAACTTCATGGAATTTCTGCTGTTTTGCATTTAATAAAAAAATTGGAAAGCGAAAGTACAGTTTATGTTCATTTGACAACTAAACAAGGAGTTCTTCAAGTATCCATAAATAATCGTCAAAGCGCCATTCTGTATCGTGTTATGCAGGAAGGTTTAACGAATGCGATGAAATATGCTAGTTCTAAGCAAGTTTTTATTACATTAAGTGTTTCGCCGATTGGTCATATTATGTTTGAATTAAAAAATCAGTATATACATAAACATGCATTGCATGAAGGATTCGGGCTGACCAATATGAAGAAGCGCATAGCAGAAGTTGGCGGAACATTGCATATATATCAAATGGAAGGTCAATTTATTGTACAAGGAACAATGCCTGTAGAGGAGATAAAAATATGATAAGGGTGCTAATAGCTGAAGACCAAGGGATTGTAAGAAATGGCTTGAAAATGATTATTGAGCAAGATCCAGACATAAAGGTTGTGGCAGAGGCGGAAAATGGAAAAGAAGTATTACAGCAATTAGAAAGACATGCAACAGATATTGTCTTGATGGATATACGAATGCCTGTTATGGATGGAATAGAGGCAACCGAACAAATCCGAAAAATCTTCCCAAAAGTGAAAATATTGATTTTAACAACATTTAATGACGAGGAATATGCGATTCAAGCATTTAAAAAGGGAGCAAATGGGTTTTTATTAAAAACAACAGACAGCACCTATTTATTGCAGAGCATAAAAAGTTGTTTGGCAGGGGGAATGTCCATTCATAATGAAGTGGCTCCCAAATTAATGTCAAAGCTCTTGGCAGAAACCAAATCAGAACAAGTCATGCAGCATTATCCATTAACAGATAGAGAAAAAGAAATCGTTCAGCATATTGGGCTTGGAAAAACTAATAAGGAAATTGCCGGAGAGCTATTTTTATCTGTGGGAACAGTAAAAAATCATATTACACAAATTTTAACTAAACTGGAGTTAAGAGATCGGACACAGCTTGCCATTTTTGCAGTGAAAAATGATTTTATTTAATATGGAGAGATAATGTTTATTGCTGCTGCAGTTAAGTGTTGGGATAAAGAATATCCATTTAGACAGCAAGCAGGAAAGAATGCTTTTTTTAACTGGGTAGGAACTAAAGTCTTAAAAAGGGGAAGAGAAATCTTTTCCTTTTTATTTTGGGATAAAGTGAAAATTTCATTAATTGTGAGGGTTTACGTCTCCCGCTGATTGTTAGTTGAGCCAATCAGGCTTTTACCCAGCAAGTTTTTTGTCTATCAAGATTTCTCGTTAGCTCTCATCATTCCTTAGGAGGCGATAAAAGCCTGCTAAATAGTGATAAATATGCCAAAAGCCTATGACTTAAGTCATTTAATTTTCTTAAAGTAGTGACCTTTAGTTATAGGAACAGAAAGGAGTTTTCTTTAAGATAAGAAATAGAAAGGATGATGATGCATGTTAGAAATCATAAAGTTGTCCAAATCATATAAGCAAAAAAAAGTAGTAGACTCTGTCAATTTGCACTTGGACAGTGGCGAAACGGTTGGTTTGCTGGGACCAAATGGAGCAGGAAAATCAACCACGATTTCTTTAATCTCTTCTTTAGTTTCACCAAGTGGCGGGGATGTGCGTTTGCATAATGAAAGCATTTTGAAATCACCGCAAAGCTTGCGTGAGATTTTAGGGGTTGTTCCGCAAGAAATAGCTTTGTACATGGATCTTTCTGCAAGAGAAAATTTAGTTTTTTTTGGAAAGATGCACCGTATACCAAACAGCCGCCTGCAAAAGCGGGTAGATGAAGTATTGGAGATTATTGGCCTAAAAGATAGAGAAAAGGATATTGTAAAAACTTTTTCCGGCGGTATGAAACGACGATTAAATATAGGTGTGGCGCTTATTCATGAACCAAAAATTATTATTATGGATGAACCGACTGTCGGGATTGATCCGCAATCTCGAAATTATATTTTAGAAACAGTCAAAAAACTCAATAGGGAACAAAACATAACCGTTCTTTATACAAGTCATTATATGGAAGAAGTAGAATTTCTCTGTGACCGCATTTATATTATGGATCATGGTCAAATCATTGCATCAGGCACAAAGGAAGAATTAAAAAATATCCTTTCTCAGGAAACAGCAATCAATGTCAAAGTGGAATTGGTCAAACATGACTTTGTTGAGGCGTTAAAGAATCATGGCAATATTAAAAATTTATCGATTCAGCAATCTGTCATAACCGTTATTGTTCCAAAACAAGTAAATATGCTCAAGGAAATCTTTAAAATAGCGGAAGAACATACAACAAATGTCCTTTCCGTAAATATTGTGACGCCGACTTTAGAAGACGTGTTTTTGCATCTCACAGGGCGTCAGCTAAGAGATTAGGAGGGAATGGCAGTGTTCTTTCAGCTAATAAAAAAAGAATTGCTTGTGATGTGGAGAAGGCCTAGAGAATTAATTGTGCTATTATTAATGCCATTTATTTTAATTACGATATTAGGAAGCGCACTGGGAGCTTTTAATGATGGCGATATTAAGGTGGATGCAAAGCTTGCTGTTCTTTTAAAAGATGATCCAAAACTAGCACAAGAAAAAGCAATAAAAGAAATTCAACATGCAGCTTTATCTGAAGAGGAAAAAACACAGAAGATTGCCATGATCTCTGCTTTTAATCCTGTCGATATTTTTTTAAATGAAGTGATTGAAACAAAGGAGCTAAAAAAAGTTTTAAAAGTGACCGTTGTAGAAAAGGGGCTTTCGCTAAAAGAGCAAAAAAAATATGATGGCATATTAGAAATTCCTGCGTCTTTTTCAGAACAATTTTATCAAAAACTCATCAATGAAAAAGGAGCAGAAGGAAAATGGAAGTTGGCAGTTGCAGACAATACATCAGTAAATGCTACTGTTATTCAAGATATTGTGGCAAGCTTCCAAAAAGAGATGAACTTGGCAAAAACTGCTCAGCAACTGCAAGTCGATTATGGGAAAATAGCTTCTAGCCAAACGAAGGTCAGCGCCATCGAAAATCTGACAAAGAAAAAGGAAATTGATGCATTTTCTTATTACGCAGTAGGCATGTGTGTCATGTTTGTATTTTATATGGGAACAACGGTAGCAGACTTTGCCTATCAGCAGAAAGAAGAGCATATATATGAGCGAATATTGCTGGCAAATGTATCTCCTTTTGCTTATTTTGCAGGCATATTTGCTGCGGCATTTTTTCTTTCCTTCATTCAACTGAATGTACTATTTGGATTAACGGCCCTTGTTTATGGAGTAACGTTTCCAAATATTATGTATTATCTTTGTATCACTATAGCATTAAATGGCATGACAGCAAGCTTTTCTGTTTTTATTACTGCAATCAGCTATGTGACCAATTCAAGAAATGTTGAAAGCATTTTTTCGAGTTTAATTGTTCCGATTTTAGCCTTTGCTGGGGGAAGCTTTTTTGATCTTAGCTCCATTGGCGGATTTATGGAAAGAATAGGAGAAATATCTCCAGGAGGCGCTGCGCTTACCGCTTATTTAAAAGTTATCCAAGGATTTTCCCTTTATGATATGACAGAACAATTTCAGGCAATTTTCCTATTTACTGGTGTATTGCTGTTGGCATCAATGATGTTAGTTGGGAAAAGAGGTGCTGCAAGATGAAGGCGATTATATGGGGGAAATTTAGACAATTTATGCGAAAACCGGGTGCGTTAATCATTATCACATTAATTTGTGTGGCCTTTTCTTTTGTACTGGGAAAGTCGTCTTTTACAAAAATGGAGGTGCCTGTTTATAATAATGGAGACAACAGTCTGCAGCCGATCTTGCAGGATTTGAATCAAAGTGATAGCTACTCTTTTAAAGAATATTCATTAAAAGAAATGAAGAAGAAAGTGCAGGAGGGAAAAGCGGCTGCTGGATTAAAGCTGGGAGAGGATTCTTATACACTTATTCGCGTTGCTGATACAGCTGATGTGATGCTGATTAACCGTTATGTAGAAAAGTATTATCAAAATAAACAGCAGAAACAGTTATTGCTGGCATCAGCAGAGCAGCAAGAGGCTGAAAAAATTATTGATGAGAATGAAAAAAATCCAATTTTCACTATTTTGCAGGACGATTCGATGTCGCAAAAAAAATCAACCTATAATCAATCGTTGCAAGCATTATTTGGATTCACTCTGTTTTTTAGCATCTACACAGTAGCATATACGGTTGTAGAGATATTGCGCGATAAGCAAAATGGATTATGGGATCGCTTTATTTTATCGTCCACCTCAAAAACACAGCTTTATTTAGGGCATTTATTGTTTAGTTTTATTATTGGATATATTCAGATCATCATTATTTTTTCCATCTTTAATTACGGGGTGGGAGTAGAGTTTAATGGGAGGTTTTATTGGATATTCATTTTAATTATTCCCTATTTATATGCCATTGTAGCATTGGCTATCTTATTGACGGGATTAGTGAAAACAGCCAGCCAATTTAACGCTGTTATTCCCCTTATATCTGTAAGTTTTGCGATGCTGGGGGGAGCATATTGGCCTTTAGAAATAGTCACTTCCAAGTTTTTATTGCTATTATCCAAGGTTATCCCAATCACATATGGCATGGACCTTCTCAAAACAGCAATTATTCAAGATGGTTCGTGGGCAGAACTGATGCTGCCAGCAGGTGTTCTCTTATTGATGGGAACATTGATGCTTGGAATAGGCATTCGTTTAATTGAAAGAAGGCATATTTGATGGAAAATGGGCTGACTAGAGTATGCGGTAAACGGGAGGAAATGGCGGATGCCCGTCATTTCTTTTTTGCATATTTTTCCACTGTTAAAAAAACGCTATAATAATTAGTATAGAAAAGGAGTGAGACAAATGTTTATACATAAAATTAATGAAAATCTTTCATTAAAGCATATCGATTTAAGGGATGCTGAAGAAATTTTTGCTTTAACGAATAAAAATAGACAGCATTTGCGAGAATGGCTGCCATGGCTTGATGCAACAACTAGATTAGAAGATACCGAGTCTTTTATTAAAGGGTGCTTAAAAGGGTATGCCGAAAACCGAAGCATGAATACAGTGATTCTTTGGAAAGGGGCAATAGTCGGCACTGCTGGATTCAATCAAATTAATTGGGCGAATCAAACAGCATATATCGGCTATTGGCTGGCAGAAGGATATCAAGGAAATGGCATTATGACAAAAACAGCAGGAGCATTGACCGAGTATGCATTAAATGAACTAAAGCTCAATAAGGTAGAGATTCGTGCAGCAGTCGAAAATCAAAAAAGCAGAAATATACCGGAAAGATTAGGATTTATACAGGAGGGGACCATTCGAAGAGGAGAATGGCTGTATGACCATTATGTAGATACTGTAGTGTATGGAATGCTTCGGGAGGAATGGCAGAATAAATAAAAGAATGCCCGACTTTCTATTTGTTTTACACAGAAAATCGGGCATTGCTGCAAGACCATACCATCTAGAAGGGCCATTTTTTCATCTTTCCTAGCTATGAAGACAGTTTTTCAATAATCATCCGTTTGCCTGTATTTAATGTAAATTCAAATCGGTCTGTTACTTTTTCATTATAATAAAAATGATGATTTACACTGCATAGGCCTTCTTGGTTATCAAAAATCATCATATTGACACCGCTTTTTCTTTTGACATCTTTTAAAAAGGTGAGCTGATTATAGCAATAAATACAGTCATAGATGGAAAATTTCATTGTATTTAAGGTTGTCACAAATTGATAAAAGCTGTCGTCGCTTATTTCTTCCAAAAGTCTTTCTAATGCAAAAACCAGGTGTTTGCGTATGCGAATGGTATCCTGATTTTTAAGGGCAAGAATAGAACCGGATACATTAACCATGCCATCATCCAGCAAAATTCCCTTTCTCCAATTATTTAATGAGAGCACTTCAATTTCTTGATGAATATATTCCTCAAGCAAGGATGCTTCTTCTGTTTCATCATCAAAAAAAATCCATTGATCATTTATATATTCAACAGTTCCCATGGTAAAAGCACGGGTTTGATATTCAATAAGCTTTAAACGCTGCTGTTTCATTGTAAGCCTCCTATTTACTCCGATAAATCCTTTTTAGACATAATTTGTCTATTTTAAACTTATCATAATTTTGTACAAAAAAATGCTGGAGATAAAACACCTTATCTTAAAAAAATAAGCTCTGTTAAACTTAGTTTGTGATTGCAGGGAAGGAGTTTATTTTCTGTGGGCGGTCCTAGAGATCTTTGGTGTATGTGTTTAGCTTATGAAGTCAACCTTTAATCCTTTTTCTTCAGGAATTTCATGCACTCGATCCGATTAAAAGTGCTAAAAGCAGCTATGGTTTGTACCATGGCCAAAAAATAAAGGAAATGAATTAGTTTATATGGACAAATAACCATTTCTTTATTTCCGCATAGAATACTCCATATTGATTGGTATCTAATCAAACTTTCCACTTTAGAAAGGATGATAATCAAAATGTGTGGAATAACAGGTTGGGTTGATTACAAAAAAGACTTGAGAAAAGAAGCGGATATAGTAGAAGCAATGGCAGAAACATTAGCGAAAAGGGGGCCTGATGATACAAATATCTGGACACGACTGCATGCAGGATTTGGCCATAAGCGTTTAGTTGTTGTAGATCCTCTTAATGGCATTCAGCCGATGACAAAGGAAAAGGAAGGTTTTTCGTATACTATTTGCTACAATGGTGAGTTGTATAACACAGAAGATATAAGAAAAGAATTGCTAATAAAAGGATATTCATTTAATGGCCATAGTGATACAGAAGTTTTGCTTGCTTCTTATATAGAATGGCAAGAAGATTGTTTACAACACTTAAATGGGATATTTGCCTTTGCTGTATGGGATGAAAAAAGAAACTCCTTATTTATTGGAAGAGATCGTTTGGGTGTCAAGCCATTGTTTTATTCAGAAATAGGCTCTGGATTAATCTTCGGATCGGAAATAAAAGCATTGCTTGCAAATCCTCATGTAAAAGCAGAATTAGACAGGGAGGGATTGGCGGAAGTATTTGCATTAGGTCCTTCCCATACCCCCGGAAGCGGCATTTTCAAAGGGATTAAAGAATTGCGTCCAGGGCATGCCTTAAGATTTTCACAAGAAGGCCTGAAAATCTGGCGCTATTGGAATGTAAAAAGTGAAAAACATGAAGATACATTTGATGAAACAGTAGAAAAAGTGCGCTATTTATTTAAGGATGCTGTTACAAGGCAATTAGTTTCTGATGTTCCTTTAAGCACTTTCTTATCTGGAGGAGTAGATTCAAGCGCGATTACAGCAATTGCTTCCAATGAATACAAACAAGCTGGAAAAGGTCCTCTTCATACGTATTCGATTGATTATGAAGGCAATGATAAATTCTTTAAAGCAAATGAGTTCCAGCCCAATTCTGATGGTGTTTATATTAAGAAAATGACCGATACATTTGGAACCATTCATCACAATTGCATTATTACGCAAGAAACATTGGCACAGTTTTTGCATGAAGCAGTAACGGTAAGAGATGTGCCTGGAATGGCTGATGTTGATTCATCTCTTTTATGGTTTTGCCGGGAAATCAAAAAAGACTTTGTTGTCAGCTTATCAGGAGAATGTGCGGATGAAATATTTGGAGGATATCCATGGTTTAGAAGAGAAGCTGATTTGGCCCGCGGCGGTTTCCCATGGATGAGATCCATTCAAGAAAGACAGGGATTGTTAAAAGGGGATTGGAGCAGCAAACTGAAATTGGAAGAATATATGCTGGATAAATATAATCAAACAATTGCAGAAACTCCTCAGTTAGATGGCGAAAACAAAGAGGATGCCAAAAGAAGAGAACTATTTTATTTAAATCAGCTTTGGTTTATGACAACATTGCTGGAAAGAAAAGATAGAATGAGTATGGGCGCAAGTCTAGAAGTGCGTGTGCCATTTGCAGATCATCGTCTAGTAGAATATGTATGGAATGTGCCATGGGAAATGAAAAACTATCAGAATCGCGAAAAAGGCTTGCTGCGGAAAGCGTTAGAAGGCATCCTTCCAAATGAAGTGCTGTACCGCAAAAAAAGTCCTTATCCAAAAACGCATAATCCTGTTTATACAAAAACAGTAAAAGATATGCTGACAACTATCCTTGCAGACAAAAGCTCTGCCTTATATGAATTTTTTGACAAAGAAAAATTAAACCAAATTATTGAAACAGAAGGTTCTGCTTTTAAAGAACCTTGGTTTGGGCAGCTAATGACAGGGCCGCAACTGCTTGCACATTTAGCGCAAATGCATTATTGGTTTAAAGACTATAATATTAATGTTGTAGATTAATAAATTTAAAAAGTTCATTAATTGTTTCATAAATAAAACAGGGGAAAGGAAAATTTTCCTTCTGTTTTATTTTTTTGTATAAAAGGAACGTTTGTTCGTTTATAATAAAGGAACAAAGAAGATAAAAGGAGTTAATATGGAGCCATTAAAAAATATATATAATACATTATTTTTAAAGAAGCTAGCCCAAGCGATTAAAACAGAATATATAGATTTTCATGAACATGAGTTTATCGAGTTAGTAGTGCAAGACGATTGGGAGGAGCTTGCCTTAAAGGAGAGAATGCGCCGCATCACAATTTCTTTACATAAGAAGATTCCGTTAGAATATAAGGAAGTGCTTTTTTGTTTTTACAAGGTTGCTCCAAAATTTACGGGATTGGCAGGCATTATTTTTCCAGATTATGTAGAAGTATATGGACGCGAGTGTTGGGAGGAATCGATGGCAGCCTTGGAATATTTCACCAAATATTCGACTTCTGAGTTTGCGGTACGGCCATATTTAGTACTCGATCAAATGAAAATGATGAATCAAATGCAAACCTGGGCAAAAAGCGAAAATGAGCATGTGCGCAGATTGGCGAGTGAAGGGTGCCGCCCTCGTTTGCCGTGGGGCATGATGGTGCCTGCTTTAAAAAAAGATCCCACTCCTGTTTTGCCGATACTTGAATTATTGAAAGAAGACGGGGCGCTGTATGTACGCAAAAGTGTTGCCAATAATATAAATGATATCTCAAAGACTCACCCGAATTTAGTTATGGAAATGGCAGAAAGATGGTATGGAGAAAATAACCAGACAAACTGGATTGTGAAGCATGCATGCAGAACATTGCTGAAAAAAGGAAATATTCGTGCACTAAGGCTTTTTGGTTATGAGGAAAGCGGAGAAGTAGTGATTAGCGACTTTGTCTGTAAAGAACAAGTGCTGGCTATTGGAGAAAATCTGTCCTTTTCTTTTCAAGTAACATCTGCATCGACGAAAAAAGTGAGGATTGAGTACAGCATTGATTATGTAAAGGCAAGGGGCACAAGAAGCAGAAAAATGTTTCATTTATCAGAAACTATTTTGCAGCAAGGGGAAAAAAGAAGGTATGAAAAAACGCATGCATTTAAAGATCTAACAACAAGGAAGCATTATGCGGGCATGCATACGCTGGCTATTTTTGTGAATGGGGAGAAGAAAGCAGAAGTTGATTTTGACCTAAGAAAATAGTAATATGCTCTCTTTGAGGTAGAGAATGATTTGTTCAATAAATAATCAATTACTGTAAAATCCCCCCCTTTTTTAAGCAGCAGCTAGTAGCTCTAAAATGTTTAAAGGGGGATTTTATTATGGGAAAAGAATAAAAAGTGATAATTTTACCTTTCTATCAGGATTTATTTAAATGTGGCGGAATTGGAATATCTGGATCTACTGAAATAGTATTAATATATGTTTTAGTATAGGCATCACGAAATTGGCTAGGTGTCATCTCTTCATAGTTTTTAAAAAGTTTCATAAAATATTTTTCGTCTTTAAAATTTAGTTCGTAGGAGATTTCTTTAATTGTTTTGTTTGTAGTGCATAAAAGTTCCTTTGCTTTGTTGAGTTTTAATGTATTGATGTATTTGATTGTACTCATACCAATATTCTTTTTAAATATCCGGGTTAAATGATCAGGGTTGAAGGAAAAAGTATCTGCAATTTCTGTTACGCTTAAATCTTCATAGATGTTAACTCGAATCCATTCTAATATTTGAGTGAATTTCTGAGTCTTTTCATTAAGATTAGTATTATTTTGGAGCAGCTGTTTGCTATATTGTTCAGTTAATTCTATTAGTAATTCCGTTATTAGATAATCGACAGAAAAGGTACTATAGTAGGATGTATTTGCAATGTCTAGAATTTGTTTCATTAATATAAACGGCTTATCAGTATAAGTGAGTTTGAAAAATTTTGGAAGAAAAATAGAATTATTAATCGCTTCTTTATGTAAGTCAATATCAGAGGCGATTAAATGATTAATAAATTGCTCCTGTTGAAATTGCATAGTTCCTTGAGTAGGGAAAAAGTGCAACCAAAAAAAGCTGGCTCCTTTTTGAGAAGGATGATATCCAAAATAATTGACTCCTGGGGGGATAAACAATACATCACCATGCTGAAGTTCGTATTGCTTATTTTCCACTTGAATATAAATAGATTTATTTAAACCGATGATTAATTCAAAATCATTGATAAGTTGCATTTCCTTGTGCTTCCAATCATGGCTGCTAACAAATTGGCCGCATTTAAAATAAGCAAGTGGTCTTTCGATATTGATTTTCCAAATTAGCTCCATATTTTCATCACCTGTTAAAAATTTTTCAAATAGAAAATAATTGTTTTAACAACTAAAAATCGTTTTTGTCTACCATGTATTGCTTGTAAGTTTGGAAAGCGTTATCATTTTTTGCTATTATAACATATTGCATTTGCAAAAATAATAAGAATGTAGATTTTATATTTTAGAAATTAAATTAAATATATAGTCGTATAATGACACCAAAACTACAGTTTTAACAGTTCACTATATTGATTAAAGCGTTTACAATTTGGTTATGTTAAATCCTTTTAATAATGGCCATTATTACTAGTATGAACATAACAAACTATTAGATAAAAAGAAACCGCTTTTAAAATTGTTTAGAGTTTGGAGGCTGTCAAAATGGCAAATACAAATTTATTAGCAGCAGATAAAGTTCCTACCCATAGAAGAATAAGTTATGCGTTGACGGATACAGGGGGAAATTTGCTTTATTGTATTATTAGTGGATATTTATTGTACTTCTATACAGATGTTTTCGGGCTGTCTGTGGGCGTAGCAGGAACTTTATTGTTATTAACAAGATTGATTGATGCTGTTGATGCACCTATCTGGGGATTTATTATTGATCATACTAAATCAAAATATGGACAAAGTCGACCATATTTTCTCTGGATGTGTGTTCCATTTGCATTATTTACAGTACTAACATTTACAACTCCTCATCTTGATGGAACATGGAAAATTGTTTATGCTTCCGCTACATATATTCTTGCGGGAATTTGTTATACCGGTATTGCTACACCGATTACTTCTATTTTAGCAAATTTATCAAGAGACCCTAATGAAAGGGTAATTTTGAATTCTTTTCGTATGGTTGGAGGCAATATTGGAAATTTTGCTGCGGTTACATTTACCCTGCCATTAGTTGCATTTTTTGGTGGAGGCAATGATCAAAAGGGCTTTTCTATAACGGTAGTTTTTTTTGCTATAATCGCAGTTATTATGTTCCTTATAGCATTTGGTGATTTGAGAGAAATCAATACAGAGAAAATGAAAGCTATACCAGTTAAAAAGAGCATTCAGGCAATAAACGGAAATTGGCCATGGCTTATTCTTGTAACGGCTAATTTAATTTTTTGGATTGGATTAACCATCAGAACCTCTACTCTTATTTATTATTTTGAATATAATATCGGCAATAAAAATCTAGTGCCGATAATTAATGGAATATCAGTTATACAAGTGCTTGGAATGATATCGATACCATTTATCGTTAAATTCTCCAATAAATACACAACGATGATAATTGGTTTTCTGCTTGCTGCTATTGGTCAAATTATTATGTTTTTTTCCGGAACTATTCTTAGCGGAATCATAGTTGGATGGATTATTGGCTGCATTGGTTCTGGAATTGCTTGTTCTATGCCTTTTGCAATGCTTTCAGATACAGTTGATTATGGAGAATGGAAAACAGGTATTAGGGCAAGCGGCTTTTTAACTGCGATTGGAAGTGCATTTTGTATTAAAGCAGGAGCGGGCATCGGCGGTTTTATTCCAACCCAGATTATGAATGCTTTTGGGTATGTTCCCAATGCAGTACAAACACAATCTTCTCTTTTTGGAATTCAATTTATTTTCATATGGCTGCCGACTATTATTTTTGCTCTTGGAATATTTCCAATGATCTTCTATCGACGGTTTGAGAAAAATGAGGGACTAATAAGAGAATTTTTAAGCAATAAGACCAAAAAGGTTGGATGAAAGCTCTTTAATCAACCTGCTGGCATTTGATTTGTACAGAAAAGAAAGGATGATAATTATGACAAAAGAATATATTAAGACAATAGAGCCAATTCAAATAGAAAATGTAGAAATAAAAGATCAATTCTGGTCACGTTATATGGAGATTGTAAGGAAAGAGATGATTCCTTATCAATGGGATGTACTTAATGATCAAGCTAATATTAAAATAGAAAAAGAACGTAATGATGATTTTATTCCTTCAGAAAAAAGTCATGCTATAGAAAATTTTAAAATTGCTGCTGGATTAAAAGAGGGGCGTCATTATGGATGGGTGTTCCAAGACAGTGATGTTTATAAATGGTTGGAAGCGGTAGCCTATTCTTTACAGCATGTTTATGATGAAAAGTTAAAAAATCTGGCAGATAGTGTAGTTGATCTATTGGCACTTGCACAAGAAAAAGATGGCTACTTAAATACCTTTTTCTCTATTGAAGAACCATCAAGAAGGTTTAAAATGCTGGCAGAAAGTCATGAGTTATATTGTGCAGGACACTACATTGAAGCAGGTGTTGCATACTATCAAGCAACAAAAAATGAAAAAGCATTAGATATTGCTTGTAAATTAGCAGATTGTATCTATGCTAGTTTTGGAGAAGAAGAAGGAAAAATAAACGGATATGATGGTCATGAAGAAATTGAACTTGCTTTAGCGAAACTTTATCAAATAACAAATAAAAGCAACTATTTGGAGTTGAGTCGCTTTTTCTTATATGAGCGTGGGAAGGATACTACCTTCTTTGATAGACAGAGGAAAGAAGATACTGGAAAAAGAGCAGTAATTGAAGGGATGAGCCATCGTCCATTAAGCTATTACCAAGCTCATAAGCCAATTCTAGAACAAGAAAATGCAGAAGGTCATGCAGTTCGTCTGGTATATCTCTGTACAGCAATGGCAGATGTGGCTTATTTAAGTAAAGATAATGAGATGCTTAAAGCTTGCCGCAAACTTTGGAAAAACATTGTAGAGAAAAGAATGTATATTACTGGCGGAATTGGCTCAACTGTTGATGGTGAAGCATTTACTTCTGATTATGATTTGCCTAATGATACCATGTACTGTGAAACGTGCGCATCTATTGGTTTAATCTTCTTTGCCTATAATTTGTTGAAAAATGAGGCAAATGGAGTTTATGCTGATACGATGGAAAGAGCACTGTATAATTCGGTAATTAGTGGAATGGCATTGGATGGCAAACATTTCTTTTATGTAAATCCATTAGAGGTCGTTCCAGAAAATAGCATAAAAGATCCAGGCAAAAGCCATGTCAAAGTTACTAGGCCGGAATGGTTTGGATGTGCTTGTTGTCCTCCAAATCTTGCTCGGTTGTTAACCTCTCTTGATAAATATATTTATACAATAAAGGATGATATTATTTACACTAATTTATATTTGTCAAATCGGACTAAATTAAAGATGAATGATGTCGAAATAGACTTACAGCAAGAAACCAATTATCCATGGGAAGGGGATATAAAATTTCGTATTCAATTAGAAGAAAGCGCTACAATAGGGTTAGCTGTTCGAATTCCAAATTGGTCAAAAACATATAAGGTTTGTGTTAATGGCCAAGAACTAGATGTAGCATTAAATAATGGCTTTGCTATTATTAAAAGAGAGTGGAAAAGTGGAGACGAATTAATTGTTTCATTAGATATGACTATTCAAATGTGGGCTGCAAATCCAAATGTAAGAGCTGATCTAAATAAAGTAGCTGTACAAAGAGGACCGTTCATTTATTGTATAGAAGAAGAGGATAATGGAGAAAATTTACATCTTATTCGAATTCCCAAAAATTATAAATTTGAATATTGTTTTAATACAAATAAATTTGGCGGAGCAGGTATCATTGAGGTTAATGCTGAAAAAAGGATTATACAGTCAGAGTGGGAAAATCAGTTGTATTTAACAGATGTGGAAGAATTGTATGAAGAAACCAAAATAACTTTAATACCATATTATTGCTGGGCGAATAGGTCCCTAGGAGAAATGTTGGTTTGGTTGGATAAAGAATAAGAAAAAATCCCTTGATTTAGATTCAAATCAAGGGATTTTTTCTTTTAACACAGAATGGTTTCCTCATATGGATAAAACAATGTCCTGCGTTTTAGTTTTAAAGCTATTAGCCGATGTTTTTCATATAATAATAAAGTTTTTTGATAAGAAGGTATGAAAAACGCATGCATACGCTGGCTATTTTTGTGAATGGGGAAAGAAAAAAGGAAATGGATTTTGAAGTGAAAAAACAGCAAAAAAAGAGGCTGTAATTGTATCAGCCTCTTAAACAGCTTCCTTTTCTTGTCTGATTTCCCGTTTTTGCTGCTGCTGCAGAAGAAAAAAGAATACACCAAAAAGGACAAGCAGCCCGCCGGCAATTTGCCAGCCAACCAATGTTTCTCCTAATAATAGAATGGCTAGTATAGTAGCACCTACTGGTTCGCCTAATATGCTCATAGAAATCGTGGTGGCATTCACATAATTAAGGAGCCAATTGTTAATGACATGTGCAATAGTCGGAACAATGGCAAGCAATAGAAAAATTCCCCATTCTTTAGGCGGATATCCTGTTAAATGTTCTCCGATCACTAAGTTGTAAATGGTTAACAAACATGCAGCAAAAAAGAAGACCGTGCAGGTGTAAATCCAATGGGACATCTTTTTTACAATGCTTTGGCCAATCAGCAAATAGCCAACTACTGCAATAACACTTAAGAAAGAGCAAATATCGCCAAGGAGCGCTTTACTGTCCAATGTGATATCGCCCCAGCCAATCATCATTGCTCCTATTATCGCAATTCCCATTGTCATGATAGCAGAGGAGGTTGTACGTTCTCGAAAGAAGAGAAATCCCCCCAATAAAGAGATAATTGGCTGCAGGGCTAGAATGATTGTAGAACTTGCAACAGTTGTCAATTTTAAGGAATTAAACCATAAAGCAAAATGCAAAGCTAAAAAGGTTCCCGAAAAAAATAAAAGCCGCCAATCGCGTTTGGTTAATTTTTTAAATTCCAGTCTATTTAAATACACCATTGGAAGCATTAGGGCACACGCGAGCCACATGCGATACATGCTTAAAATGGTAGCAGGTGAATCAGACCACTTAACAAAAATAGCAGAAAAAGAAATAGCAATAATCGAAATAAGCAAAGGCAGCCCAATGGACTTTGAATGATTTGTCTGTTCCACTATAGTCCTCCTGTTTTTACTCTAATGTATATTAGTAAATATAGTACTTATCATTAGGTTAAACAAGAAGATTATTGCAATTTAAGGGTTAGCTCCATATTTTTTTTAGAACTGAAGTTATCGTGCAAAAGAAAGGATGCTGCTTTCATATGGTTTCATTACAATAGTCAATTCATCCGCTTCAGCAGCATACTCATGCCTGTCCATTAGCATGGTGATTTTTTTCCCTTTTAATGAAAATGGCAATGTATAATGAATTTCTTGATCACTATGATTAAGAATGACAACAATATACTCTGTGTCATTTTCCTTATAATAGGCAAAACACTTTTCAACTGGCGGAAGAAAAAACAAAGGACCATCAAATGTTAAAAGAGGTGTTTCTTTGCGAATTCGTATTAATGTTTTTAAATAATTTTTTAAATCTAAATCGTGCTGTTCCTCTTGCCATGGCATGCATTTTCGACATCCAGGATCACTGCCTCCATCTAAGCCAATTTCATCTCCGTAATAAATGCATGGTGTTCCAGGATAGGTCATTAAAAAGGTAAATAATAGTTTCACCCGTTCTTTGCGATATTGACATTCATTTAAGATGCGAGGCGTATCATGGCTTCCAACAATATTAAACAGCAAATGATTGACATTGTCTGAGTATTGATGCAGGATGGTTGTCATATCTTCAATAAATTGCTGTGCGGACAGCAAATCATAGGCAAAAAACTGCAATGATTTGCTTAAGACAGGATAGTTCATAACGGAATCAAATTGATCTCCCCTCAGCCAAGGCAAGGCATCATGCCAAACCTCTCCTAATATAAATAAGTCTGGCTTCAGCGCTTTGACTGTGGAGCGGAACTCCCGCCAAAAGCAATGGTCAATTTCGTTTGCTACATCTAATCTCCAGCCATCAATATTGCATTCTTTAATCCAGTAAGAAGCAATTTCAAATAAATACTTTTTTACTTCCGGATTGGATGTATTTAATTTTGGCATATTTTCATAAAAGCCAAATGTTTCATAGTGAATTTTATTTTCTTCCTTCGGCGGGAATTGATTAATATGAAACCAATCTTTATATCGGGAATTTTGTCCATTAACCAGCACATCCTGAAATGGAGGAAACTGATCGCTGCTATGATTAAATACGGCATCAAGCATGACTCGAATTCCTCTATTATGGCATTCTTCTACAAGGCGGCGGAAAAGATCGATATCGCCAAATTGTGGATCTATTTTAAAATAATCCATTGTATCGTATTTATGATTGCTCTTTGCATAGAAAATAGGAGTAAGATAGATCCCTGTAATGCCTAAATCCTCGAGATAATCTAATGATTCCATAATTCCTTGAAAGTCGCCGCCGAAAAAATTGGTCAAACTTGGTTCCGCGCTGCCCCATTCGATTGTATTGTCAGGATTCAAAGAGGCATCCCCATTGCGGAAGCGCTCTGGAAAAATTTGATACCAAATTGTTTCATATACCCATGAGGGAGGCGAAAACAGATCTTGTTTATGCATATAAGGAAAACAAAAATACCAGCCAGTATCTTCTGGAATAAAGGCTGAAAATCCTTTTTCCGTTAAGGTGATCTGCTGTTCAAAATCCTTTAAAATAAATCCATAGCGAACTCGTTTATGATCAGATTTAATGGCGCCTTGCCAGTAGTCAAAGAGACTATCGCTGCCTGTTTTTTTCATTCCTTGGCGAAAGGTTACCCATTTATAGTGAGCTGTTTCATATTGATCTCCATAAATTATTTCAATATCAGATACATTGTCTTTTTTTGTACGAATGCGAATATGCAAGGTTTCTGAATCATGAAGATAGCAATAATTATCAACAGCTCTATGATAAATCGATGTTAAATCAATCATTATACTCTCTCTCCTTAAAGAAAACTTTTCAATATTGTTGCCAAAATTACTAGGTTTTAAAAGGAGAATAAAGAAATAATTAGGATATTTATAGGTTTATAGACAAGGTTAATTAGTTAAAATGGCTAGAAATGAAACAGGATAGCTGCCCTATTAGGGAAGTCTATCCTGTTAGCAGATGAAATTTATTCTTTAGCCATTTACGATTGTGCCGCCATTTACATGGATGACTTGTCCGCTTACATAGCTGGAATCTTCGCTGGCCAAATACACATATGCTGGTGCTAGCTCATTTGGCTGTCCAGCGCGTTTAAATGGTGTATTAGAGCCGAATGTAGACACCTTTTCGCTATCAAACGTAGAGGGAATTAGTGGTGTCCAAATTGGCCCAGGTGCTACACCGTTTACTCGAATACCTTGCTGCGCCAATGATTGAGACAAGGAACGGGTAAAGGACGTAATCGCTCCTTTTGTAGCAGAATAGTCAAGCAAGGTTTCATTGCCTTGATATGCGGTGATTGATGTAGTATTAATAATGCTGGCTCCAGACTTTAGATGTGGAAGAACAGCTTTTGTTAAATAAAACATCGAAAAAATATTGGTGCGGAATGTTTTTTCCAATTGTTCTGCTGTGATGTCTAATAAGCTGTTTTGTGGATGCTGTTCGGCTGCATTATTGACTAGAATATCAATTGTTCCAAATTCCGCTTTTGTTTTTTCTGCTACGGATTGACAGAATGATTCGTCCCCGATATCACCGGCAATTGTTAAGCATTTTGCTCCTTCTGCTTCTACCAGTTCTTTTGTTTTTTGAGCATCATCCTGTTCGTTTAAATAAACAATAACAACATTTGCTCCTTCTTTTGCATAATAAATGCTGACAGAACGGCCAATGCCGCTGTCACCGCCTGTGATGATGGCGGTTTTGCCAGCCAGCTTGCCAGAACCTTTATAATTTGCACTAACTTCAGTGGGAGCTGGATGCATCTCCGTTTGAATCCCTGGCTGTTGATTTTGATGCTGCGGGGGAAATGTTTTCTGTTGATTTTGGCTGTTGCTCATAATAAAATCACTCCTTTAGTTTTTTATATGTTGTCTATTTTTCCCTAAAATCCAAGGGTAAACATGGAAAAATCAGGAGATGCAGGGTAATGCTAAAAGGATAAAGAAAAAACTCCCCAGAAATGGAGAGTTTAATTTAACGATAATTTACAAATTGAACATCAACTGTAACTTTTGAGTCCCTTACTGCTGCAATAATTTTTTGCAGATCATCGCGGCTTTTGGCGGTAACGCGAATTTGATCATCTTGGATTTGGCTTTTAACTTTTAAGCCGCTATTTTTGATAAGGACATTAATAATTTTAGCATTGTCTTTATCAATGCCTTGCACTAGCTTGGCGCGTTGGCGAACAGTGCCGCCAGATGCTCCTTCTATTTTGCCGTAATCAAGGTTTTTAACGGGAATGCCCCGTTTTATCATTTTGCTAATCAGCACATCTTTTAACTGCTCTAATTTATACTCATCATCGGAAACAAGGACAAGTTCTTCTTTATCTAATGAAATGGTGCTTTTGCTGCCTTTAAAGTCATAGCGTGTTTGAATTTCCTTCATTGCGATTTGAATCGCATTTGAGACTTCTGACATATCTACTTTAGAGACAATATCAAATGAACTTTCTTTTGCCATTGAATAAAAACCTCCTGATTTAGACTTCGATTCATTCGCATAAATGGAAGGAATCGAACCTAGCCTTTTCTTTTATGTATGTATTATAGTAGAATATAGCAGTTGTAACAACTTTAGAGTAGAAAGTTGAAATTTGAATGGACTGGGTATTTAAGGAGGACAATACATGTCTTTAAGAGATTATATGGGACAAGCAGTAGTAGCGACGGTTGTTAGAGAAGCATCATTCGGTTATTTCCTGCAAGTCGAAGCAGGAGAGGAAGATATTCTTCTTCATTTTAAAGAGACAGATCAAAAGTTTGAAATTGGCGATGATGTTCGCGTTTTTGTTTATACAGATTCACAGGGAAGAGTATGCTCTAGTACGTTTATTCCAAAAATTGCTGTCGGCACATATGAGTGGATGAAAGTAACGGACATAAAAGCAGGCGTAGGCTGTTTTTTTGATATTGGATTAAAAAAAGATATGCTGCTTGGCGAAGATGACTTGCCGGTGCATGAAGAAATTTGGCCTGAAGTCGGCGATATGCTTTATATTACATTAAAAGTAAACCGAAATAATCTTCTATATGTAAAAGTGGCAACAGATCCAGTGATTGAAAGCATCTCTGCAAAAGCAACGAAAAAAGACTACAATAAAAATATTCACGGCTTTATTTATCGTACAGCAAAGGTCGGCAGCTGGATTTATACAGCAGAAGGATTTAAAGGCTTTATTCATGAAACAGAACGCAAAAGGGAACCAAGGCTTGGCGAAAAAGTAGAGGGACGCATCATTGATGTCAAAGAGGATGGAACGATCAATGTTTCCTTGCTGCCAAGAAAGGAAGAAGCGATGGATAAGGATGCAGAGGTAATTCTTGCTTATCTGCATGTAAGAAAAGGGGCAATGCCTTATGGAGATAAAAGCATGCCGGAAGATATCCAAGAACGCTTTGGTTTAAGCAAAGGCTCCTTTAAACGTGCATTAGGACGTCTAATGAAAGAAAAGAAAGTGTATCAAGAGGATGGCTGGACATATTTGACAAAAACTGAAGAGTAATTTCTATTCTTCCTAAAAGAGAGTAATACGTCGAATTTTTACGACAATTGATAAAACTAGAGGAGTTTCCAAAAGGGAGCTCCTCTTAGGCGTATATTTTTATAATTAACGCATCTACTCTTAATTTAGTTTTAAAAAAATATTCTTTTTTCAAGAAGTTCAATTGCTTCTTGGACCTTTTCTAGCTCGTTATCTGACATATCCTTTATACGATAATGGAAATTAGCCTCAATTTCAGCAAAAACAGTTTCTAATTTTTTCTGACCTTTTATTGTACAGGAAATGGATTGTTTTCTTCTGTCCTCTTTATTTTCTGTTTTTTTTAGTAATCCTTTTTCCGTTAATTTTTTTATTTCTCTGCTAGTATTGGGCATGGAAATATGAAGGCAGTCGCTGATTTCACTTAATGTTGCTGACTGATTAACATATATATATTCCATTATGCTATATTGCACTGCTGTTATATCAGTCGGTCTGCTATTTTTGGTCAATTGGTGGGTAACTTCATGTATAGAAGCTGTGAATTTAACGAATTTTTGGAATAATAGATTTTTATTCATTCTTAGCACCTCGTATATAAATTAGCAAATTAGTTGTCAAAAAACAATTATCAATTGACAACTAATGGGAAGGGGATATATATTTTAATTATCAAATGATAACTAAGATAGAGGTGTTTCTAATGAATGTATTGGCGATTTATTCCCACCCTAATCATAATAGTCTAAACTTTGAGTTCTTACAGAAGGTTATAGCTGGAGTAAAGGAAAATGCTCATATTTCTGAATTGAAAGTATTAGATTTGTATAAAGAAAATTTTAATCCAGTCTTAGTTTTTAATAAGGAAAAAAGACGGAGAGATATGCATAAAGATCCAGATTTGGAGTTGTACCGAAAACAGATTGTATGGGCAGATGTATTGGTTTTTATCTATCCAATGTGGTGGGGAAGACCTCCAGCAATGCTGTTAGGCTATATTGACCAAATGTTTGCTGCAAATTTTGCTTATAAAGACAAAAATGGACTTTTACCAGAAGGATTATTAAAAGGAAAATCAGCTGTTTGCATTACAACGATGAAAGGCCCATCCAACTATCCTCTGTTTTATTTGTGTAATGCACATAAAATATTAATGAAAAGAGCATTGTTTCGTTTTGTTGGCATTAAAAAGGTTAAATTCTTTGAGTTTGGCAGCATGGAAAAAAAGAATGGGAAGCAGTCAGCAAAACTCGAGAAAGTATATCGGTATTTTAAAAAGATTTCCATATAAAAATATATCGGTATGGTAAATAAGTCATATGCCTCATTAGTTGTTAAGCGGCAAAAAGATACAGGGATTTTTTTGGAACATCAAAATGAATTAATAAAGGTTGTTTTCGTGAAAATTATTGCTTTTGAATCTACTTTTTATAAACTTAGTGAAATGGAGCGCAATGGAACGAACTTGTTCTTACCATTTGACCATATTAAAAAACAACAAAGTATGCGAAAACAGCCTTAATAAAAGACCCGATCTTGCTAACTTTGGAGGAAAATAAAAGGAGTTTTGGAATGAGAACTCATTCCAAAACTCCTTTTAAAGATGAACTGTTTTGAATACGATATTACAGATGATCAGTTTTTTTGCTGTATTGATGTTTCCCATTTTTTCGATTTTTTTCACGCATCATATTTTTTTCATGACGCAATGCATTGTTGTCTTTTGCTTTTTTATCATTATCAGTTGTGTGGCTCATATTGATCTCCTTTCAAGATGAAAAATACGAGTTCTAGGCTAGAACCTTCTTATTATCTGCCGAGAAAGAAGAGATTATGTAGAAGCTTATTCTTTGCTGTTTAAGAAAAATAAGGCAATCGTGTTAGCGCCAGTATGGGAGCCGATTGCAGCACCAATAGATGAAATATACACTTCTTTAGGATGAAATTGCTCAACAACCATATTTTTTAATTCAATTGCGGTTTGTTCATCATCAGCATGGCTGATTGCAACTGTCTGGTCAGATAAGTGAGATCCTTTCTCTGCCATTAATTCTAACATGCGGCGCAGCAATTTTTTTTTCCCTCTCATTTTCTCTAAAGGAATGAGTTTGCCGTCTTCTACATGAAGCAATGGTTTAATTTGCAATAATCCTCCAATAAAGGCAGATGCTTTGGAAACGCGGCCTCCTTGTGCTAAATAGTCCAAATCATCCACTGTAAATAGATGCTCCATATGATCTGCATAAAACTGCAAGGATGGAAGGACTTCTTCAAGGCTTTTGTTTTCTTTTCTCATCGATACCGCTTTTTGAACAATTAATCCGCAGCCTAATGACGCACATTTTGTATCGATGATCTTCATTTCAAAATCTGGATACTCTTCTTTCACTTGCTCATAAATCATGAGGGCTGTCTGATATGTGCCTGATAGCTGAGAAGAAAAGGCTATATATATCCCCACTTCTTTGTTTTTAGCCATTTGCGTAAAAGTATCCTGAAAAACGGCTGGGGAAACTTGAGATGTTTTTGGCGTTTCTCCATTGCGTATCGCCTCATATACAGACGATGGAGAGATTGACTTTAAATCTTCAAATTCTTTCCCATTTAAGTTTACTTTTAAAGGTAAGAGTACAACATCATTCTCCTCATAAAAATCCAAAGGTAAATCACAAGCACTATCTGCCATGATTGTAAATGTCATCATTGCTCATCTTCTTTCTTGTTTTATTGAAAACAGCTATATTAAATGTTCGATCAAAAATTATTTCATTATCAGGATGTTTAACTTTGCCGAAAAAAATAATAGTATGTTTTATATTATGGTATAGTAAATGCTGGTATGCTAGTTTTGCCATTTTATTAATAAAATAAAGGATTCTGCATAAGTCAAGTGTATATTTTTTGTGGTGAAAAAACAATGTATAGGGAATAGTAATATAGTAAAGATTACTATAATTGGAGGAGAAACATGTATTTATTGCAAGCAAAAAAATTAACGGTTGTAATTATTGGGGCGCTTTTAAATGCAATTGGGATGAATTGCTTTTTAATACCAGCCAATGTTTACGCAAGTGGTTTTGCAGGAGTAGCCCAGCTTATTGCCAATTGGACACCACTATCAACCGGAATATTGCTTTTCCTTTTAAACATTCCAGTAGCTATTTTAGGATGGATAAAGGTAGGAAAATCATTTACTTTCTACAGTTTTTTGAGTGTTGCATTTATGTCCTTTTTTATGGGAGTAATCCCTGTAAATGCCTATTCTAATGATATATTATTAAATGCCGTTTTTGGTGGAGTCATTTCTGCTGTTGGAGTGGGATTTACATTAAAATGGGGTGCTTCTACTGGAGGAATGGATATTGTTGCAATGATTCTTTCCCGTGTACAAGACAAGCCTGTAGGCACATATTTTTTTACATTAAACAGCATTATCATTGTTACAGCCGGTTATCTGTATGGATGGGAAAAAGCTCTTTACACTTTAGTGACATTGTATGCTGCAACAAGAGTCATTGATGCGATCCACACGCGCCATCAGAAGCTGACTGTGATGATTGTGACAAAAAAATCAGATGAATTAAAAAATGCTATTCATGATAAGCTAGTGAGAGGAATTACGATGATTCCAGCCAGAGGAGCCTTTTCCAATGAAGAACGGGACATGATGATGATCGTAATAACTCGTTATGAGCTGTTTGATTTAGAAAGAATTATTAAAGAAGTTGATCCAAATGCTTTTACTAATATTGTCCAAACAACCGCAATTTTTGGCTTCTTTAGAAAAGAGTAGACAGGAGGTACTTATGTGGTAAAAAAAGCTTCTATTTTGTTTTTTATCTGCCTGCTTTTTATTAATTCTTACGCTCTTCAAAGCAATGCCCACCGCTTGCCTGCTGCATTATCTTTGGAAGTGGAAGCACTTCCGAGAACTGATGATATGGAAATGCATTTGAAATTGACAAATATTAGCGATCATCTAAACAAATTACGATTTTCTTCTTCGCAAAAATATGAAATCGTCATTAAATCCTTTGATGGAAAAGAAGTATATCGCTACTCCTTAAACAAAACTTTTACTCAAGCGGTGCAAGAGATGATACTAAACCCTTTAGAGTCCATAGAGTGGAAAGAAACATGGGATTATAAAAATAATGGACAAAGAGTAGAAGCTGGCGATTATCAAGTAGAGGCAGAAGTGCTTCAGATGGCATTGACTAATCCAAAGGAGCCAATTACTGCTAAAGCAGCTTTATCTGTGCCAGAGGAAAATCAAATTTTTAAAAATATTAAAGTGCAAGGGTCAAAGGGAATATATAAAATAACAGGTTATGCTCATACAAAAAATAAATTGCTGTACACAGTCGAGGATGGCCATAAGGAGCTAATTTCCAATCAAGTAGTAGAGAAAGAAAAAAATAATACATTCACTATACATGTAGACATACCAGAGCAGAATTTACCGAAAAATGGAACACTCATTCTTTATTTGATTGAAGAGGCAGCAAATTATGACAAGCCCTATCCTATTGAGCTAGAGAGCTTTCAGCCATAAGTCTAAACTGTTTGTAAATCAATCCTTTATGCGCTGTTTTTTTATTGTTTGATGGACAAAAGAATCTAGATGATAGGCTAAATGAAAAAACTCCACTTTTAATGAACGCTGCATTAAAAGTGGAGCAAATAGATCAGCAGAAATTAGTGGATATTTATTTTATCCATTTCTTTTTGCAGTTCTGCCAATTGATGCTGTTCAGCAATAGTAGTATTGGCATATGCGGAGCTGATTGCATTTTTGGCCACTGCCATTAAATGCTCAACATCTTCCCCATTGGCCATTTTTACTGCTTCTACTGCTTGTCTTGCTTCTTGAAATAGTCGATTTCCCATTTATATTCCTCCATGAGTAGATTCCTTCACATTGGCCATTTTATAGCTTTCTGCTTCTGCATAGGTCATGTGATAAGGGATACGTTCAGCATGCTTAGATACGGAGTCTACACCCTGTTGTACAAAGCGTTTTGATTTGTTACGTTTTCCCATAGGTAATCCCTCCAGATATAAGTGGTGGAAACAGTTGAAATCTTAATGACTGCTTCTCTTATAGTATGGAGCAAAAGAGTGAGTTTATAGACGGAAAAGTTAACCACTTTTCTCCTAAATTGCTTTTAAATTCAGAGCTTCGTTTAAATAATGAGCTATCCCATCTTCTTCATTACTTAATGTCGTTTCATTGGCAATAGACTGCAATTCTTTAATTCCATTGCCCATTGCGATGCCCTTTCCAGCATATTCAATCATTTCGAAATCATTGTCCTCATCTCCAAAGGCAATAATATTTTCCTGTGGAATTTGATAATATTCTGATACTCTTTTTAGACCAACTGCTTTATTTAAGCCTGATCTTACAATTTCAATAACATGAAAAGGATCTGCCCAACGACGGTGATCAATTAAGTCAGCATGCACATCTGTTAAATGGCTGCGAATTGTTTTTCCTTGTTCTTCTTCTGTATGAATAAGAAGGCAAGTAGGAGGTGCTTCCAAAAAAGTAAGAAGGTTTCCAGTTGTTGTTTTTGGATTGCCTAATGAAAAAATATCAATTAATTTCTCATCATGATAATGAAAGTAGACATCATCCATTACTTCGGCAATGATATTATGAAAGGAAAAGTCATGGCAAGCTTCAATGATGTCCTTTGCTGTTTTCATGTCCAATGGTGTATGGTAAAAACCCCATTGATGGTCTTTAGGATGATGAATAAAGGCACCGTTAAAGTTAACAATAGGAGTATCCAAATTTAATTCCCGATAGATAGCTTCGCTTGCACGGAAAGGTCTCCCAGTAGCAATCATTACCATATGGCCTGCTTCTTTTGCTTTCTGAATCACTGTTTTTGTTAAGGGAGAAATTGTTTTATCATTTTTTAATAATGTTCCATCAAGGTCAAGTGCTATTAGGTGTTTTTTTGTCATAGTTTCTCCTTCTATTATGTTTGATATGTTGAAAAATAAATAATCTTACATAATTTTTGCTGTGGCTCCAATAAGTATTGTTTAGAAAAACTAAATACTTGATGTTAAACTTAACTTACTTTACTATCCATTATATACATATAAAATTTTATTATAATATATGCATTATTTCTACTATTTACTGTAAAGGTTTTATTGAGATTAGATGGATGGAAGTAAAAATAAGAAATTATGAAAAAACTGGCATAATTACAAAGTAGATAGAGCCACGGTCTGGAAAAATGTTTTTTCATGATTTTAGTACAGATAGAATGGGAAGGGTATCCGCATGATTATCATTGAAAAAGTATTGGTGGAGGAAATTCCTTTACTTCATATTGTAAAAAAAGAACATTATGATCAAACCTTGCCATATATTCAGTTTATTCATGGATTTACAAGCGCAAAAGAGCATAATCTTCATTTTGCCTACAATTTGGCAGAAAAGGGATTTAGGGTTGTATTGCCAGATTGTCTTTACCATGGAGAACGGGATAAAGGCTACCGCAAAATGGATTTGAATGTAAAATTTTGGGATATTGTCGTGCGAACCATTGATGAAATAGAAATAATCAAGGATTACTTTGAAGATAAACAAATGCTTGATCCAGAAAGAATTGGCCTTGTTGGTACTAGCATGGGCGGCATTACTACACTTGGAGCATTGAGAAAATATTCATGGATTCATGCAGCAGTCAGTCTTATGGGAATGCCTTATTATGGAAAATTTGCCCAATATACAATAGATGAAGTGAAAAGAAGCGGCTATACATTGCCGCTGACAGAAAAGGAAATTGCCGATCTTCTTTATAAATTAGAACAATTAGATTTAAGCAAAGAACCAGAAAAACTGAAGCACAGGCCTCTAATGTTTTGGCACAGCAAACAAGACAAAGTGGTGCCTTATGAATATTCTCGACAATTTTATGAAGAAATAAAAAAAATGTATAAAAATGATTCAGAAAAACTTTCCTATATTAGTGATGAAAAGTCTGGACATAAAGTCAGCAGAGAGGCGATGCTTAAGACAGTTGACTGGTTTGAAAAACACTTGCTTCACAACGAGAATCTTTAAAAATTGTTCTTAATTTTGACCTTTTTCAAATATGATTTTTTTTGTTATGATAAAAGAAGGCAATAAATAATTGTTGCCGGCAATAAAGTATACTAGGGAGAATACCTTATAGATAAATGATGTTATCAATAGCAAAGGAGGAGTATTTTACAATGAATGAAGAATTAAAAGAAAGCATCATGGGGGCATTGGAGCTTGTCATTGACCCAGAGTTGGGTGTAGATATTGTTAATCTTGGTTTAATCTATGATTTAGATTTAAATGAAGATGGCGTATTAACGGTGACAATGACATTAACGGCAATGGGCTGTCCATTAGCAGGCGTTATCGTGGACCAAGTGAAGGCGGCACTTGGCGATATTCCGGAAATTAAAGAAACCGAAGTAAATATTGTCTGGTCGCCGGCATGGACAAAGGACCGCATGTCTCGTTACGCAAAAATTGCATTAGGAGTGCAATAAAGTTCAGCTGACAATCAGATTTTTTCAGATAAGTTTTTGCTTATTATCTCTTAGGCGGGGGTCAAAAGCCTGTTAATGCCGGATAAAACTATTTATACAGCTGTAAATAAATCTTTTCTGAAAGGGAAGAAAATTTTCCTTTTTAGAAAAGATTTATGATTGGAAAATTCATAAAATTATGTCTTTTAATCCTATTGTTATGTTGATAAAAGTATTTTTGATGATAATCATCTTTATAAATAATAGGCAAGTCTCTAAATGGAGTTGACAAAAAATGACACTCGCCCCAATAAAAGATAAATTAAATAGACCATTAAGGGATTTACGGATAAGTGTAACAGATAAATGCAATTTCCGCTGCCAATACTGTATGCCGGCAGAAATATTCGGTCCAGATTTTCCTTTTCTTTCAAAGAGCGAACTGCTTTCGTTTGAGGAGATTGAAAGGCTTTCTAGCATATTTGCAGCATTGGGGGTAGAAAAAATTAGGCTTACAGGTGGAGAGCCGCTAATTCGAAAAGGCCTTCCATCTCTTGTAGAAAAATTAACAAAACTCAATGGGATAAAAGATATTGCTTTAACAACAAATGGAGTGCTTCTTCCTAAATACGCCAAACAGCTAAAAGAAGCAGGACTTCAGCGCGTCAATATTAGCTTAGACAGTTTGGATGATGCGCTTTTTGGAAAAATCAACGGCAGAAATGTTGGTGTCGAACCTGTAAAAAAAGGGATACAAGCAGCAAAAAATGCAGGACTTGGCGTGAAAATAAATATGGTATTAAAAAAAGGCTTAAATGATCAAGAAATATTGCCAATGGCCCAATTTTGCAAAAATGAGGGATTAGAGCTTCGGTTTATTGAATATATGGATGTCGGCAGCACAAATGGGTGGAAAATGGATCAGGTAATGACCAAAAAAGAAATATATGAAATGTTAAAGCAGCAGTATGAGCTAGAGCCAATTGATTCTGATTATTATGGGGAAGTGGCAAAAAAATACCGCTATAAAGGAGAAAAAGTCCATGTTGGCTTTATTACATCTGTGTCAGAATCTTTTTGTTCTACTTGTACGAGATTGAGATTATCTGCCAATGGCAATCTTTATACATGCTTGTTTAACGGCAATGGCCATAATATTCGCGATTTTTTGCGCCAGGGAGCATCGGATGCGGAACTGCTTGAATATATTCAAGCTATTTGGCGGAACCGACAGGATAGATATTCAGATGAACGCACAGAAGAAACAGCCGCTTCTCGCCAAAAAGTAGAAATGTCTTATATTGGCGGCTGATAGCTGCATCATGGCAGATGAAATAGAGAAATAACTTGGAAGAAATACTTTAGAGCTATCAGAGTATTTCTTTTTTTAGGTTGTTTCTCAGACTAAAGGGGAAATGGCAATGACAGCAGAAAATAGAGTTCCTATTCTAGTGGAAGAGGCAATAAGCAGGGTGATGGAATATAAAAGAGAGGGGGCAAGGGAGTTTGTATCCATCTTTAACAGCAACGGCCGCTATTTATGTGAAGATATTAAAGCATCACATGATGTTCCAAGATTTGACCGCTCCAGCTATGATGGGTTTGCATTACGGTCAGCAGATACAATTGCTGCATCAAAAACACATCCAATTGAATTAGAAATAATTGATGAAATTGGAGCGGGGCAAGTTTCCCGGAAAAAAATAGGCAAGCATCAAGCAATCAGGATTATGACAGGAGCTATGCTGCCAAATGATGCAGATGCCGTAGTCATGTTTGAAAAAACGGTCGAGCTGAAAAAAGAGCAAAAAGCATATATAAGAATAGACCATGCTTTACATAAAGGGGAAAATATATCATTTCAGGGGGAAGATGCAAAAAAAGGAACTACTTTAATAAAACAAGGGACAAAAATAAATCCTGGAATAGTAGCACTTTTGGCAACATTTGGAGTAGAACAGGTTCCTGTTGCCAAAAAGCCAATTATAGGTGTATTTGCGACAGGAACGGAATTATTGGAAGTGCATGAAGAACTGGAAGAAGGGAAAATCAGAAATAGCAATGCCTATATGATAATGGCACAAATTGAAAGAGCAGGTGCTATTCCTCGTTATTTCGGCAAGCTGCCCGATATTATGGAAACAAGCTATGAAGCCATTCGACATGAAATAGATTCTGTTGATATGCTGATTACAACAGGTGGGGTTTCTGTTGGTGATTATGATTTATTGCCAGATATTTACCGGAAGCTGGGGGCGGAAGTTCTTTTTAATAAAATAGCGATGAGACCTGGCAGTGTAACCACCGTAGCACAGTTAAATGGCAAATTATTATTTGGACTTTCAGGGAATCCTTCTGCATGTTATGTGGGGTTTGAATTGTTTACAAATCCAATCATAAAAAGCTTCCTATTTTCCCAAAATCCCCACTTGCCGATGATGGATGCGGTATTGCAAGAGGATTTTCCAAAGGCCAATCCATTTACACGTCTTATTAGAAGTAGAGTCTCAATTGCAAATGGAAAGCTAGAAACACGCACAAGCGGGGTGGATAAATCGAATATTGTCAGCAGCTTGGCATTTGCAAATGGGCTAACAATATTGCCTGGAGGAGATTCGGGCTATAAATGCGGGGATGTAGTAAAGGTGATTTTGCTGGAAGAGGCAGGAAATCAGTTATTATTGTAGGAAGAGGAAAAAAGTAGAGAAATTCTTAAAGGATCTCTCTACTTTTTTTGGTGTATGAATTTTAAGGAATCATCCAGGAAAGCACATTGCTTTGCAGGAAGGTAATAATACATACTAATAGCAGAAGGAATATACTATGCTTCAAGGTAAAGCGAAGCAGTTCCGATTCTTTGCCGGCCAAACCTACAGCTGCACAGGCGACGGCTATAGATTGTGGAGAAATCATTTTCCCTGTAACTCCTCCACTTGAGTTGGCTGAAATAGCAAGCACAGGGTCCATGCCAACAGACATAGCAGTAATTTTTTGCAGATTTCCAAACAGTAAATTGGCAGATGTATCAGAACCAGTAATAAATACGCCGAGCCATCCAAGGACTGGAGAGAAGAATGGAAATAATGCTCCTGTTTTAGCTAATGTCATTCCAAGCGTTGTCGACATGCCAGATGCATTTGTTACATAGGCAAAACCAACTACAGCTGAAATTGTTAAGATTGGAAATTTTAACTCATGAAGTGTTTCCTTTGATGTCTCATACACTTCTTTCCAAGAAAGGCGAGCAATATATTTTGTGACAATACAAGCAAATAATATGGCAGTTCCAGCAGCACCTAACACTTCTAATTTATAAATGGCTGCAACTGCTTCCCCAGCACCGTTGATAATTTTATTGTTAAGCAGCGGTACTTCAGGCATAAAGGTCAATAGTTCCCCTAATTTATTAAGCCCTTTCAAAATAGTGTTTGTTCCTTCATAGTGGCCTGTTAATGCTGTTTTCACAGCAGGAATTCCCCAAAGTGAAATGAATGCAGTCAATACTAAAAAAGGAGACCAAGCATGAAAAATTTGACCAGCTGTGTATGTAGATTCTGAAGTTTTCTTTTGCTCCGCTGATGCTGCTGCAGTTTCTGCTTCTCCTTTAAAGCGGAAAATCGTTTTTGGTTTCCAGAACTTCAAGAAAATAGCCAGTGCGAATAAAGAAACTAAAGCAGATAAAATATCAGGCAATTCAGGCCCAAGGAAGTTAGATGATAAATATTGTGTAAGTGCAAAAGATACACCTGATACTAAAATGGCAGGAAGCACTTCCCATACTCGTTTAAAGCCAGCCATAATAATAACTAGATAAAATGGAATAAAAACTGAAATGAATGGAAGCTGGCGCCCAACCATTTTGGAAATTTCCAAAGCCGGAATGCCAGTAGGCCCTTCTACAGCAGTAATTGGGATACCAATTGCCCCAAATGCAACAGGTGCAGTATTAGCCAATAAACAGATGCCTGCAGCATACAATGGATTAAAGCCTAATCCGACTAAAAGGGCAGCAGAAATAGCAACAGGTGCTCCGAAGCCAGCAGCTCCTTCCAAAAATGCTCCAAATGAGAAAGCCACAAGCAATGCTTGAAGTCGACGATCCTCTGTAATAGATAAAATAAAATTGCGAATAATGGAAAATTGGCCGCTTTTAACAGTTAATTTATACAAAAGCACCGATGTGACAATAATCCAGCCAATAGGCAGCAATCCATAAACAATTCCTTGGCTGGCAGACATAATGCTCATTCCAACAGGCATTTTGAAAGCGATTACAGAAATAAGTAAAGCAAGCAGCAATGTGGTAATCCCCGCTATATGTCCTTTCATGCGTTTAATGGCGAGCGCCCAAAAAAAGTACAAAATTGGAATTACTGCTACTATAGCGGATAATGCCAAATTATCGCCAACAGCGGTGAAGTTTTGCGTAAACGTCATAAATTCATCTCCCTTATTTTTTTTCTTCATCTTACGTTTTCATTTTGATTTATTGGTTATTGCACAATCACCAGATATAGAAACCGTTTACAATTATAGAAGTCATAAAATTAGGTCATCTGATGACTTGATGAACCTATTATAAAATGATGTTTTCCAAAAAACAACATAAAATTGACGATTTTTTGACTTTTTTTATGCACATTGCAACTTTTAGCAGTATAATAACAATAAAAAGGATGGACGCGTTGGAGGTACAACAATGGAATTTAAGCAGATTCGACCAAAAAAAATCTATGAAGAAATAGCAGAAGCCTTACATGAAGGAATTCGCTCAGGAGCTTTAAAGCCTGGTGAAAAATTGGCATCTGTACAGCAGCTTGCAGAAAATTTCCAAGTAAGTCGTTCAGCCGTCAGAGAAGCGCTTTCTGCATTAAAAGCAAAAGGTTTGATTGAAATGAGGCAAGGGGAAGGAACCTATGTAAAAAAGTTTGAAGCAGATCAAATTATGTTTTCTTTTCCTTCCGCGATTTTGATGAAGAAAAAGGACGTTAATCATCTCCTTGAAGTAAGAAGGATTATGGAGGTAGGCGCAGCCGCTGCTGCAGCGAATAATCGCACAAATGAGGATTTGCAAAAAATGAAACAAGCACTAGAAGAAATGAAACTAGCAAATGGAGTAGAAGAATTAGGAGAAAAATCCGATTTGAACTTTCATTTGGCAGTTGCGGCAGCTTCACAAAACCTTTTGCTGATGAACTTATTGCTTAATGTTTCTGATATTATGCAGGAAGCAATGAAAGAAACAAGGCGATTATGGCTATTTTCTAAACAAACAACAACAGAACGCCTGTATGAAGAGCATCTTATCATTTATGAGGCTATTGTGGAGAAAGATGAAGCTAAAGCAAGCGAGGCGATGCTTTATCATCTGCAAAAGGTAGAGGCAGTGCTAAAAAAATATTTTGATGAAAAAGAACATAAGGCATAAATTTCAGCTTAAAAAGCCAAATTAAAAAATTTTTTTCTTGCAAATTGAAATAATTAGGTCTATATTAATGAAAACGCTTCATTTAATTGTATTTTCAAATAATAAGCAAAAACACTCTATAGATGCATGTAGGGTGATTTTAAAAATAAGGTCATCTGATGACCTGTTCATATGCATCTGAAAATCAATGGGATGTAAAGTTTATTCTTAGAGGGGGATATTCGGAATGAAAGTGACTTTATTTGCAACATGCTTAGTAGATATGTTTCAAAGTGATGTAGGAAAGGCAACAGTAGAATTATTAGAGCGGCTGGGATGCGAAATTGACTTTCCTACAACCCAAATTTGCTGTGGGCAGCCTTCTTACAATAGCGGTTATGTAGAAGAAACAAAGGGTGCCATGAAAACCATGATGAAAGCATTTGAACATGCGGAATATATTGTGTGTCCTTCAGGATCTTGTGCGTATATGTTCCATGAATATCAGCATATTTTTAAAGGAGATCCTATCTGGGAGCCAAAAGCGAAAGAACTCGCTAAAAAAACATATGAATTGACTCAATTTATCGTGGATGTTTTAAAGGTAGAAGATGTTGGTGCAAGCTTTAATGGAAAAGTGACCTATCATACTTCTTGTCATATGACTAGATTGCTAGGTGTAAAGGAAGCTCCTATTAAGTTATTGAAAAATGTAAAGGGCTTAGAATATGAAGAGCTGCCTGGCAAACAAAACTGCTGTGGATTTGGCGGAACTTTTTCAGTGAAAATGGGGCAAATATCTGAGCAGATGGTGGATGAAAAGGTTAGCTGCATAGAAGAAACAGGAGCAGATTATATTATCAGTGCAGATGCAGGCTGTTTAATGAATATCGGCGGACGTTTAGGACGAAAAGGAAAACCGGTTAAAGCGCTTCATATTGCAGAAGTGTTAAATAGCCGTTTATGAAAAAGGGAGGGGGATTTTAGATATGTCAATGAAAACTAGCTCGGTAGAATTTAAGTCCAGAGTAAAAAGCGAATTGCAGAATGAATTTATGCGTGGTGCTGTTTCAAAGGCCCAAGAAACTATTCAAGGAAGAAAAAACGCGGTTACCGATGAGATGGGAAACTGGGAAGAATGGCGTTCACATGGGGAAGAAATACGCCAGCATGTCTTGGAAAACCTTGACTATTATTTATATGAATTAAGTGAAAATGTGGCAAAAAGAGGAGGCCATGTCTTTTTTGCCAAAACAGCGGAAGAAGCAAGCACCTATATTGAAGAGATAGCGAAAAAGAAGAATGCCAAAAAGGTAGTAAAAGCTAAATCAATGGTGACAGAAGAAATTTCTCTTAATCAAAAGCTAGAAGGGGCTGGATGCACCGTTATTGAAACAGATTTAGGCGAATACATCTTGCAAGTAGATGACCATGATCCTCCATCACATATTGTGGTGCCGGCATTACATAAAAATAAAGAGCAAATTCGTGATGTATTTGCCAAGAAACTTAATTACACTAATACAGAAAAACCAGAGGAATTGGCATGGCATGCCCGCCAAGTTCTTCGGGAGGAATATTTAACGGCAGACATGGGGATAACTGGCTGCAACTTTGCAGTAGCAGAAACTGGTTCCATTACCCTTGTAACAAATGAAGGAAATGCAGACCTTGTAGCAGCATTACCTAAAATACAAGTTGTTGTAATGGGGATGGAGAGAATTGTTCCAACATTTGATGAAATGGAAGTCCTTGTTGGGATGCTGACAAGAAGTGCAGTAGGGCAAAAACTAACAAGTTATGTAACAACTCTAACAGGTCCCAAAGAGACAGGCGACGTGGATGGTCCAGAGGAATTTCATTTAGTCATAGTGGATAACGGAAGATCAGATATACTTGGCGGAGAATTCCAATCGGTTCTTCAATGTATTCGCTGTGCGGCATGTGTTAATGTGTGCCCTGTATACAGACAGGTAGGCGGTCATTCTTATGGTTCTATTTATTCGGGTCCAATTGGAGCGGTATTATCACCGCTTTTAGGTGGATATGATGAATTTAAAGAGCTTCCATATGCATCTACACTATGTGCAGCATGTACAGATGCATGTCCGGTGAAAATTCCTCTACATCAATTGCTGCATAAACACCGTCAAGTTATCGTAGAGCGGGAAGGCAAAGCACCTGTATCAGAAAAAATGATTTTTAAAGCATTTGGTCTTGGTGCTGCTTCGCCAACTTTATATAAGCTTGGTTCAAAAATGGCTCCAGCATTGACGAAGCCTTTATCTAAAGGAGATAAAATCACTAAAGGAGTCGGCTTAATAAAAGAATGGACAGATATCCGCGATTTCCCTGCACCAACAAAAGAGAGATTCCGTGACTGGTATAAAAACCGCGATAAAGGGGGCAAAAGCTAATGCAAGGAATTATCCAAAATAGAGATGCTTTTTTAAAAAATATTGCATCAAGATTAGGAAGAGAAAGAAAAGTAGAAGTCGCAAAACCTATTTGGGCATATAATCCTCAAGAACAGGTGTTAAAAGATGCAACAAAAGATGAATTGTTAGAAGTGCTAAAAACACAATGTTTAAAAATTCATACAGATTTAATTATTACAACCAAAGCAGCTCTTCCACAAAAATTGGAAAATTTAATTTCAGAATATGGCGGCGGACCAGTTGTTACTTGGAAGGACTCCCGCTATGAGGAATATGGCGTCAGCAATTTGCTAACACAAGACTTGCCTAAAAAGAATATAGAAGTATATGAATGGCAAGCAGCAAAAGGCAAAGAAAATATTCAAAAAGCGGAACATGCTAATATTGGCATAACCATCAGTGAAATTACTTTAGCCGAGTCCGGTACAGTAGTCTTGTACAGCGGCAGCGATCGAGGCAGAACAGTCAGCTTTTTGCCGACGAACTCGATTGTGCTTGTGCCAAAAAGCACCCTAGTGCCGCGCATGACACAAGCGGCACATAAATTAAGAGAAAAAGTGCAAAATGGAGAACAAATTCCAAGCTGCATCAATTATATTACAGGACCAAGCAACTCAGCAGATATTGAAATGGATCTAGTTGTGGGTGTGCATGGCCCTGTAAAAGCATCTTATATTGTAATAGAAGATTTATAAGTTGATTGAAATGAAAAAGCTGTCCTAATGCAGGGCAGCTTTATTTGCGTTGATGGAAAGAATGGACAATGAAAAAAGATTCGGTAAAAGTAGGACGGCGAATAAAAGGAGAGGTACGGCGAATAAAGGGAGAGGTACGGCGAATAAAAGGAGAGGTACGGCGAATAAAAGGAGAGGTACGGCGAATAAAGGGAGAGGTACGGCGAATAAAGGGGGAGG
>Ga0182738_1000609_pt1 | contig 47917 bp, 36 predicted proteins | sample eDN5th30CBELigMG_FD_128876 | JGI IMG/M metagenome (GOLD analysis project Ga0182738, IMG submission 128876) | Enriched Miracle-Growth compost microbial communities from Emeryville, California, USA - eDNA 5th pass 30_C BE-Lig MG (version 2)... ... | reverse complement strand
CCACTCAGCAGAAGCCTCCACCACGGAACCGCATTTTTCACCATCGTTGTAAGTGGCTTGCAGACCGACGAGAACGCAATCGCTATCACCGATCCAGGTTTCGTGACCGCTGGTTGCGGGCGTGTGTGGCGGGCCGACCGGAAAATCGCAGCGGTCACTGCCGTCATCGGCACAAATCGAAAAAAGACCAACGCCGCGTTCATCGCACGAGCGCGTCACGCGCCCGATTTCATCCACTTCGCAGCCGCGATTCTCCTGCACCGAAACCCGCGCAGCGGTATTGAGCCGCAGTTGAAGATGCGCGTTGCAGACGAAAGGATTTTCGTGGATCAGCGTCTTTTTGCCGCTCGGTAAATCCACGCGAAAGATGCCGAATTTGCCACCGCCAATATAACAACTGCCCACGCCAAAGCTGTTATCCGCGCTGACCGATTGCAACATCACGCGTGACCCTTCGTCGCGCACCGGTGTTTCCTCGCGCTCCAATGTATGGAGATTCCAGCGCACCAGGCGCGTCTCGTTTTTCAGATATTTGAAAGTGAAACACACGCCACTCCAGGGCGCATTGGCCAATCCGTGGGAGCCGCGCGAAGTGACTTCATCTTCCAGCAGCATGACGCGATATTTTTCAATATCATACATCAGCAACTTGCCGGGCGCGTTCGGATCGGGATCGCTGGTGCGCAGCATCAAAAAACGATTGCCGTCCGGTGTGTTGTATGGTTGCTCGCAATAGATATTGTGGGTGATGAACGGCGCCGAAGTTACCTGGCGCAACTGGATGGTTTCGCCGTTGCATTCTTCGGTGAATTCGTGGCTCTCTGGCCAGTAGCGTATGTTCATTTGGATGATTCAATGGTGTTGGTAGAGGACAGTATTTTTCCAGTGGGGGCAGGCCTCCGTGCCTGCTTAAACAAAAAATTATTCCTTATTGTTGTTTTAAAATAAGGAGTCAGCAAAGCTGGCATTTTATTAGCAGGCACGGAGGCCTGCCCCCACTTTGTTCTGGCGATAAAAGTACTTTTATCACTATTTATCCGCTTCCACCACATCCTTGGGCAACATCAACTCCTCCGCGCTGCGCGCCAGATACGGCGGCACTGTCATTAGATAACGCGCGCCGGCGCTGGAGGTGAATTCCCATAATTTGCCATCCTGTCCGGGCGCTACAGGAATGTTGAAATAGCCTCCACTGTTAAATTTGTCTTTGGTAAATTCAAAGACCTTTTTGCCGCTGCCGTCCAGCACGTATCCCACGCCTTGCGCATAACCGCCCACCACCTTTGTGTTTTTGGGAACATAAAAATACATGTTGATGCGATGGCTAAGGCTAATGCGTTCATCTAACGAAGAGGCAAAAACTACCGGCGTGCCATCCGGCCAACTGACATGCGCGCCGTTCTTTCCCGGATTGACATCGATGCGATGCAATCCTGTGAAGTTTGTTTTCATGGTAACGGTGTGCGGTTGCTTATCTTTGGGCACTTCGGCGTTTGCCAAAATCTTGCTATTGGGATCATTCATCGCGGTCAATTGCATCGTCAAGTCGCTGCCGGTGCCGACAAACCCGCCGCTTACTGAAAAGGATAACGTGGCGGGCGCTTTGTCCACCCAAAGATAGAAATGATAGGGGAAACGGCCGAAACTATAAATCCCTGGCTTTCCCGGTGTCTGCAGACCCAATGGCGCAGCTGGCACCAAAGTATTGCTGTCGTAACCGATGGTTTCAAAAGGAATAAGCGGGTTTTGGACAATGCCATCACTGATAATCTGCGCGATTTCCTGCTCTGTGAAAGGCTGGCTGCTTTTGAGCGGGTTCTCTCCTTCGGGAACTTTCCAGGCGATATCGCCTGTTGCCTTGATGGGCCATTTGCGCGTGTCCCGCCACAGCGCGTAGCTGTGCACCATGTGGGAATGCCGGCTACGATAGGCAAATGCCAATGTTTGTTCGGCACCTTCCTGATCGTTCATCTTGTCCACCAAATCCACATAGCGGGTATATAATGCCAGATCGTTCAGCCGGTTGAGGATTGCAGGATCATCGGTTAATTGACGCGCGGCGGCAATATCCCTGTACATCCGCCCCACCAAATCCGCGCTGAGCAGTGGTTTGTTGGCTTTACTAATTCGCTGATAAAAATCACGCATCGGCTTTTGCGCCGCTCCAAAGGCTTTCTCGAAGAAATCATCGGCAATGGCTTCTGCATCTGCCGAAGCATCCCATAACGTGCGCGCCGCCACATAATAGCCCAATCCGTCCAGGCCCCAGCTATCGCTCGATTCGGAACTTAAGAACCGCGCGCCGGCTTTATATTGATTTTTGATGGCCGCGGAAATACCTTTATAATCGGAAGCCGAAGAACCGCCCGGGCGTTCCTTGCTCCAGATCGACACATCATAATATTCGCGCACTCCGATCACCGCGCCCTGCTTTTGCCAGCCCGGTGCGATGTTGTCAAACCCGGCGCTAAAGGCCGTGGCCACTCCCACCGCCACATGCGGATTCACCTTGATGGTGGGCGGATTAGAATGATGTGAATAGGCATAAATCCCCACATACTTGTTGGGGAATTTTTTATTGACCGCCTCTGCCACCATATTGGCTAATGTTACAACTCGGTCGCTGATGCTGGCATAAACTTTGTTATCGGGACAGGCGTCCGACTCCCAACCGCCGCCGTCGCTGGGTTCCAGAGAGACGGAATCCCTGTCGGGATTCTCCTCAAAATATTGTAACGCCCAATCGATAACCAACTTTTGCAGGCCAGGATTGGAAACACAAAATTTGCTGCTCTTGGGGTTGGTCAGATATTCGGGATGTTTGTCAAATTCCGCCTTATTTCTTCGGATGATATTTTGGTAGGCATGGCCGCTGTTGATGTGCAAACTTTGCCCCATGCGGTTGCGCGCGTTCCATGCCGCTTTGTCCGTTTTGAGATCTTTTTGCCCGGGCCAGTTTCCATAACCATACCAGATGCGGCGGCTGTAGAAATCAGGATGTTCGCGCACATCCACGGCTATTTGCAGCGTGGGTTGATGCGGAATCACTTCCCAATGTTTTCCGGGAAAGAAATCACGATAGCCCAGGCGATACAGAAAATCCCACACCGCATGGCTGACGGCCAGATCCGTGGCGCCGATCAGATAGATGCCATCGCCATGCGAGCGCAGGATATAATCTTCCCGCACTGTTGGATCGGTCAGATCGAAAGTGGATTTAAAGGGCAATTCGGGAAAGTCGCTTGCCGTTCCCACCGCCAGTCCGCTTTTGCCGCCGCCGGTTTGCACCACGAATGTTCCGCCGCTGATTTTGTTCAGATAACCGGCCAGAGTTTGCGCCAGTTCTTTGGTTTGCGGCGAGGCCGTTGTTGAGATAACAACCGGCAAAACAGCTTTGCCATTTTGGGCGATAAAAGTACTTTTGGCGGCAAAAGTACTTTTGGCACATGCAGCGCAGCACATGGCAATGAATGACAGACATACAATAAGTTTCATTTTTTGATTCATAAAAATAGAGACACCTTTAAGTTCGAAATTTTGGGACTTGTTATTTATTTGCTATTTGATGCTTGTGATTTGATATTTTACCCTCCCGGTGGATTGGTGGGATCCCACGCAGTGGGATGCGCTGACGCCGAATGAGTTCCCCACAGCAATCCCTGCGCATATACCACGGAACTTTTGAGCCACTTCGCATGTCCATCGGCGAAGGCCATATTGATGCCGTTAAAATGGCGGCCCGATTGGCAATCATCGGTGGAACCGCAATTCCATCCCGTTAAATCGCCAACACCGGGGAGGTAACGATATGTATTGGTTGTTTTCATCAGCAATGGGGAACAATAGTTTTGATAGGTGGACCAATCCATGACGGCATAGGTCACAGAGGGTTTCTCAATAATGGCGGTATTTTTTCCCGTTATATATGTATTTAATCCATAACTTCCCTGATTCGCGGCGGTTCTGTTCCATGATGGACATGTGAACACGGGAAATGATTTAACATACACGTTCAAAATTGCTGGCCAATAGGCATTGGAAGTATGATCCGAGTGGTTTGTTACGTAAGCCGTGTACCCGCTGGGCAAGCTGGCTGTGGGATACTTAATCCTGTTTTGTACATTCCACCCATCAAAATCCTGGCTATACATAATCATGGCAAGGCCGATCTGATGGAGATTGCTGAGACAGCTTGCTCTCCTGGCGCTTTCCCGCGCTCTGGCAAACACCGGAAAAAGTATCGCAGCGAGAATACTTATTATCGAGATGACAACAAGAAGTTCTATGAGCGTGAATCCCTTTGGTTTCATCGAATAGACCTGTCGCATTACCAAAAATCCTCCAGCCAAAGATATCCTTATTATGCCTCCTGTCAATTCGGATAAATCGTTTGTATTGGATGGTTTGAGACTGTATTGGCTGCACTTGTTAGACAGGGCGGTTTTTGCGTCGAAAATCGGCGGGAGTCTGTGCTTCATGTTCCAGAAAAATGGTGCGCAGACGCCCCGGCGATATCCCTACAGATGCGGCGATTTCCCTGATGGGCCACAATGAATTCTGTAAAAGTACTTTTGCTTTTTCCAGGCGGCTGGCGGTGACGTATTCCACAAAGCTCATGTGTGTTTCTTGCCGGAAGCGGTGTGTGAAATAGGCTCGCGACATATATACATGGCTGGCCACGATATCGATTGAAAGCGTTTCTTGCAAATGCGAATCGATATATGCCTGTGCTCGCTTTATCAGATTTGAATCTTGCAATGCAGGTTCGATGCTGGCGGGATTTCCGTGAAGTAACATCGAATGCAGAGTGCGTTGATGGTGGATTTCTCGAATGAGGATAGCGATGATGGCAGAAAGCAATCCGCTGCAATGTAAATAATATTCCATCTCACGTGCCACTGCTTCTCTGGCAAATGTTTCCAGATAGAGGTTTGCCTGTGTATTCTGCACATGGCAATGTTCGTTGGGATTTTGATGGCTGTGGTGTTTGCCATTTTGGGTATGATTTACCCAACAATCCATCCCGCCTGCCCAGGGTATCATGGAAAGCATGCTGCAGTATCCATTGTTGACGCGTGACTCATCCAGACACAATAGCGAGCCATCTGGATGCGGCGTGCCTGCCGGCATTAGCACGGCGTGGCCAGGCAAACAATGCACCACATAATCTCCCAGAGGGAGTGCCACCGGGCCAGCCAGCACAAAACACAGGATAGGTGCCGTGGATGACCACAATCCGTCTTCTGGCCAGCGTGCATTGACCAGAGAGATATTATTGCCGCGTGTGCGCTTTGCCCTCACCGGCATTCTTTTGGATTTTAATGGTTGATGTGTCACAAAAGCGCCATCCGGCAAATCCGCATCCATCTGCTGAAACTTTTTCCACGATGGCAAGGCCACAATGACATTATCCATGCCCTTTGTGCCCACCCACGGCGCGATGTGTTTTTGCAGAATGCGCAGCAATGGCGATTGTGTTCCCGGAGAAGATTTTATCGATGGCATGAGGAGGTACTTTTATGAAAAGACTATCGTGAGTAGCCCTTTATTCATAACACATACGCTCTTTTCGCTATACTTTAAGAATATCACATGCCTAATCCCTTGCGCGAATTATTCAACAACGCCATGACGCCGGTGCGGCGTGATTTGGTGGATGCGACCATTCCTCAACGCACATTCGATGATGTCATTTTGCCGTCGTCGACGCGGCGCGCCTTAGAGCAGGCGTTGCAGCAAATTCGCAAGCGCGAATTGATTTTTGATCGCTGGGGATTGGGCGAACGCCACGCCACCGGCCGCGGTTTGGCGTTTAATTTCGCCGGGCCGTCGGGCACCGGCAAAACCATATGCGCTGAAGCCATCGCCAACGCATTGCATAAGAAATTGCTCTTAGTACGATATTCTGAAATGGAGAGTGTGTGGGCGGGCGAAACCGGCAAAAATGTCACCGCGGTATTCCGCTCCGCGGCGCAGCAGGACGCCGTGTTGTTTTTCGACGAAGCCGACGCCATTGCCAGCCGCCGTTTTTCCTCCATTTCGCAGGGCTATCAGCGCGAAGCTAATACCGTGGTCAATGTGTTGCTTAAGGAACTGGAAGATTTCGATGGAGTCGTCATTTTTGCCACCAATCTCGCGGCTAATTTCGACCCGGCCTTTGAACGCCGCATCCGCACTCATATTTTGTTCCAGATGCCCGGCGTGGCGGAACGCGAAAAAATCTGGCAGGTGCAATTGCACGCGCACAAAACGCCGTTGGATCACGATGTCGATTTCAAAGCGCTGGCCGAGAAATATCCCGTCAGCGGCGGCGATATCAAAAATGCCGTTCTCAAAGCTGCCCAGTTCGCCACCGCCGAAAATATGCCCGACCGCGATAAACGCATCTGCCAGCGCCATTTTGAAGCGGGCATCCGTGATGTGTTGCAGGCGAAAAAGGTGATGGAGCAAACGCTATTCGAAAACGGCGACGGCTCGCATTCGCCTAATGCGCTTCAAATGCAACAGCAAATATCATCATCGATGATTCAATGGGAAGATCGCCTGTCGCGCGCCGAACGTGAAACCGCTGCATTGCCGGCCATCGTGGAGCGCTTCGACGAAGCCAACCGGCAGACGGTGTTGCAATTGCAAAAAATCATCGAAGCGCAAATCAAAGAGATACAGGAAGAACAAAAAAGTACTTTTGCGGAATTGCGAAATCAAGTGGCGCAATATGATCAGCGATTAAAAGTACTTTTGTATGGCGTTGTTGGCGTGGGATTGGTGAGTTTGATGGCGTTGGTGTTGGCTATTGTTTTGCGATAATTTGGAATGCGGGAGCTCGTTCCCGCTTTTGTAGGCAGTCGGCAATAATAGAAATTGTCTGGCAAAAAGTACTTTTACAACAAAGCCGGAGCGGCGTACGGTTTTGCGGTGTAAAAGTACTTTTATAAAGTCACATGCATTTTTTTGCGAGAATTACCATGCATTTAAAATCACAAAAATTCAAAGGCCTGGCATTATGCCTCATTGCTGTGATGTTTATTGGAGTAAGCGCGCAAGCTCACGATAAAGGTGAAGCCGCCTATAAAAAAGGCATGAAGTGCTATTGGAAAAATTCTCCTGAGGCATTCTCTTACTTCCAGAAAGCCGCCGCAAAAGGTAATGATGACGCCATGAAAATGCTGGGGCGATTGTGCGTGGTCAACAGAGACGACTATGTAAATGGCGTCAAGTGGTTTCGCAAAGCGGCGGAGCTGGGCAATACACTGGCCATGTGGCACATCGGCCTATTATATCAAAGCGGGATCATTGGTTATCAGGAGAACCCGGAAGGTTACAGTGAAGAAAAGGATTACAAGCTCGCAATGCAGTGGTATCAAAAGGCGGCCTCATTGGGAAACACGACAGCGATGCGGGATATCGGCCGGCTTTACGGAAAAGGGAAAGGTGTGGCGCAAAGCGATGCGGAAGAATTTCAATGGTTTCTCAAAGCTGCCCAGTTAGGCGACCGCAGCGCTATGTATTTTGTGGGAGAAGCCTATTACACCGGAAAGGGAACCGCCCAGAATTATAAAAAATCCATGGAGTGGTTTCAAAAATGCCTGAAGCTTGGGGATCATTCTACAATCCGTTATATCGTCAAAATGTATCGGGAGGGAAAAGGAGTTCCTCAGAATATAGAGCTGGCGGACAAGATGGAGCAGCGGGAAAAACAGAGTTATGCAAAAGAAGTAGCGGAAACTGGCCGGTATTATGCCAAAAAGTTTTATCGCACAAAAACAAAGGCTGAACAAGGCGATGTGCAAGCGATGGTTGAACTTGCGGGGAATTATAATTCTGGCCTTAAGCTTGATCATAAGCAATACATCAAAGTGGATATGAACAAAGCAATTTATTGGTATCAAAAAGCGGCTGCGCGCGGAAGCGAAAGCGCGATGTATGATCTGGGGAATTGCTATCTTTTGGGGATGGGATTCAAACGCGATTTTTCCAAAGCCATGTTATGGTATCAACAAGCCGCCATCGGACAGGATGGAGCCGCGATGTATTCTATTGGCAAAATGTATAACTTTGGCCACGGTGTTCAGAAAGATCACAATGTCGCAATCAAATGGTGGAAAAGGGCTGCCAGGCGCGGCAACAGGTATGCTATTGACGCCCTGCGCTATGCGGCGAAACATGATGAATAGGACTTATGTAACTGGTATTTACAAGAGTGTTTTTTTACAATAAAGCGGGAGCAAGCTGCCGCATTCCAAAAGTACTTTTAAATAACCGCCGCCGCTTCGAGCAATAATTCTTTGAGTTGGGGCAGGGCGATTTGCATGCAATCTGTGACTTCTTGGTGCGTTAGTGGTGTGGGCGAAATGCCGGCGGCGGCGTTGGTGATGACGGAGATGGCGGAATAGGGAAGGGCGAGTTCGCGGGCTAGCGCCACTTCTGGCATTCCGGTCATGCCCACCACATCAGCGCCCCACCGGGCGAACAGGCGGATTTCCGCAGTGGTTTCGAAGCGCGGACCGTTGGTGCAAATATAGGTGACATGGGTGTGAAGCGGAAGTTGATGGCGCGCCCCTATTTTCTGCAGAAGAGCCGTTCCGGTGGCGTCATAGGGCGCAGTCATGTCGGTGTGCACAATGTCGTCGTCATGAAAAGTACTTTTGCGCCCGCTGGTAAAATCGATGATCTGCTCGATCAAGGCGAAACTGCCGGCCAGCCAATCTGGGTGCAGGCTTCCGACGGCGGTTGTGGCAAAAATGTGTTGCGCTCCCAGCGCATGCAGCGCGGCGATATTGGCGCGGTAATTGATGCGATGCGGCGGCACATGTGCATTGTTTGCCGGTGTAACATGGCGGTGCATGAAGAAGAGGTCGCGATCGCCCGCGGAAAGACAAACCACTTTGGCATCGCCCCATGCCGTGTGAATGATGCGCGTTTCGCTATTCTCAAAAGTACTTTTTACCGCTTCCTCGTCCCAGCCGGTTCCACCGATGATCGCTATTTTTCGCATAGGCGATTTAAATTCTTATGGTATATGGCAAAAGTACTTTTCTTGCGCTGGAAACGTTAAGCCTGCGGCTACACTTTAAAGTCCGCCTTCCAATGTTTCGTGCCAGAAGAGACGGGAGATATTATTCCGCCAGCGTGCGGCGCATTCGGCAGTAGTGAGTTTGAGCGCTGCGGCGTCCTCGGGCGTGATGGTAACAATGGTGGTGCCGCGCGCGCTGATGACAGAATTATCGTCTTGCGATGTTACATCGATTTCATAGAGAGATAGATTCTGGCGCAACAGTGTATTGAGGGTTTCCGCAGTGGTTTGTGCCCGGGCCTTGGTGGCCTTGTCGGTGCCGGGGAATTGCATCAAAACCGATTGGCGGAATTCGATGGTGGTGTTGTCTTTGTTGCTCACCACTTCTGCTCCGGTAACGCCATTTACCTCGCGCGGGTTATATTCCATGCCCGCGGCTTTGATGGCTGTGGTGATGGCGTTGGCGCGATTGGTCGGTTCCGGGTGATCTTGAAAAATGCCCATTTGCAATTTGGGATGGCGGTTTTCCTCGACGGCAAAACGCTGCATCACGGTGACCATGGCGGACGGATTATAGCCTGCTTTGATCATCTCCGAGACGCCCACAATGTCGGCTTCACTTTCGTATTCTTCGCTGTATTCATTCATCAACCCTACGGAGAGATATTGCGAAAACATCACCGCTTTACCGGCGTCCTGGCCGCCGCCGCTTAATGCCGCCAGTAAGACGGCGAGATTGAGTAGCGAGAGTTTGCGTGATTTCGACTGGCCGCGGAGCGCGTGCATGCAAACATTGTGCGCAATTTCATGGGCCATGACAGCGGCTATTTCATCATCGCTATACAGGGTGTCGAGCAGGGCGCTATAAAAATAGATGCTGCCGTTGGGCAGCGTAAATGCGTTTAAGTCTTTGCTCTCAATGATTTTGACGGAATATTTAATGCCAGGGCGGCCCGAGGCTTCGCCGAGTTTGCTGGCGATTTTATTAAGTCTCTCGTAAAGCGCCTTGTTCTTGGCGTCCTTTTTGGGATCCAGCACTTTGATGGACTTGTCTTTTTCCAGCTGTTTGGTGGCTTTTTCGCCTAGCTCGATTTCCTTTTTGGTGGGTTTGGGCGGCGCTTCGTTGATGCGCTTGACCAGATTATCACCCTTGAAGCTGGCCAGTGCAGCCATGGCATCTTTGTTGCGTAAAGCCTGTTCTGCAATCTCTTCTTCAGAAAGGACTACTTTTGGCGGTGCGGGTGCGGCTTTGGCTTTCGCATCGGACGCAGGTGCCTTGGGTGGTGCGGCTAAAAGTACTTTTGCCGGAATAAATAAAGTGCCGCAGAGCAGAAAAGGGATAATGCGGGAGTTAAATTTGAGGTTCATATCATTCAGTAGACGCCGTGTTGGGAATTCCGTTCAGTTCATGCGTGACAGAATAAAGGCGTATTTGAATGGAGTTTAATACACGTAGCAATTCAGTGGGCGGAAAATCGGCAACGGCGATTAAAGTGCCATCATTGCTGCTGCGTGTGCTGACTGTTCCCGGCCCGAAAGCGGACACCTGTCCATCAGCATTTTGCTGTGTCTGCGAAGGCGACGGGGTGATTTGCATCAATTGGGCACATTCAGGTTTTAGCGCAAATAACGTCAGCGAATTGATGCCATCGGTGTAGCGGCTGGAAGCTGCGTAACAACTGTCATCCTGAGGTGAACAGCGATAAACGCCAACGCCTTCGCGGATAAAACCAGCGGGCAAATAGGTGGGCAGAGGAGGATAGATACCGGCGATCTTTCCGGCTTCCTCGAAATTTTCTCCCAGCTGATAAGCCGTCCAGGGGGTTTGTTGCAAGGCTTGCTGAATGGTGGTGTCGCTCACGAAGGAGGCAGGAGCGATTTCGGGAACGATTTGCAATTTGGTCATGCTGGAACGCATTACCGGCACCAGGTGATAATTAAACGTTTCGATGCGGATCGGAAGGCGCGAGGTGCGATCAACCCAGATTCGTTTTGCTGGCCCGCCGCCCTGCATCGGATAGCGCGGGGTAATTTCAAGCACATCCGTAGTGTGATCTTCAAACTGCGCCATGCCGCGCCAGGAGACTTTGTAATTATGCAAAAGTACTTGCAGATGGCTTTCTTTCTTATCCAGATGAGCATAGGGCTGAAGTGGCGCAGTTGGGGAGGGCTTGCGCCACGACCAATTCTGATTATAGCCATATTGCAGGCCGTTGCCTTCGCCGTTGATATAGCTGAGCGTCATGGCGCCGGGTGCCTTGGAGATTTGCGCTTCAGATTTATACCAGCGGCCGCTCATGAATACTTCGGAATTGATGAGAGCCGTGTACGACTGCGTTTCATCTGCCTGAAAGGTGTGTTCCAGTAGATCGCGCGCCTGCTGTTCGGAAAGCCCCTGTGGTTGAGAAGAGGTAGTTTGGGCGATAGGTTTGGGGGTGGCCGGTTGCGGCTTGCGAAATTTCCAGACAGCGATGGCCAGCACGAAAATGGCAGCTGATATCCAAAGCAACCCGCCCCGCGGCGTTTCGTTACCCATAGGCAATCGTGTTACTGCTGTGGCGTGGTAAGAGTGTAGGAAACGACAGATGACCCGGCCGCATCATGCAGAGGATCGCTCTCGATGACGGCATGATGTTCGACGAAAGGCGAAGTGGGCATGGGAGGCGCTTCAAAAACGGCAGGCGCTGAGTCGTCGAAAGAAGGCAGGCTGAGTGAGGCATTCGTGGCGGGAGGAGCCGGAGGCGCTTCCACGGCGTTCAAATTGGAGCCCAATTCAGAGGGGGCAAAAAGCTGTGCTGTGCTTACGGTGGGAGTGTTGGCTGGTTGCGGTGTGGGAGAACTGACAAACCAGGCTGCCAGCAATGCTGCCAGCGCGCCTCCAAAGGCTGCCCAGCTCCAGCGCGGCTGCGCGCCCAGCCAGCCCCAAAGGGGATTGTGACGCTCATGTAACACGTTGCGCATCGCCTGACGGCGCGTGGGCGATGTGTATTTGTTGTGGATTTCCTGTTCGATTAAATGCTGCTTGCAATGCGCCCACATCTGCTGACTCTGGCGCGCGTTGGGAAGAGGTTGTGTAACCGACGACACCACGAACAACATCTGCTGATATTCCGTCCATTCCTGTTGGCAGGAACGGCATTCCGCAAAATGCGCCAGCATGTTGCCTGCCTCATTAGAGGAAAGGGTATCGGCGCTTAAGGCGCTAAGCTTCGATTTTACTCTCTCGCAGTTCATAATGCACTTCCACAAATAGTACTGTTTATTCGCGACGCATGCCATACCATGCGGTTCCCCAATTGCGTGAATAAAAGTACTTTTTATTTGGAAGTTAAGAACTGGAAGTTACTTTGCCTGTGCGCATTGTGCGAAAGGCCCTAAAAAGTACTTTTTGAAGGCCTTTCGTACTTCGAGCTTCTGGTTTCTCCTACTTAGCCGCAATATCGAGCATCCGTTGCAACGACAATTTGGCTTCGATAGCGATTTGTTCGGGGACCACGATTTGATTGACCACTTTTCCCTGCAGCAAATTCTCCATCACCCACAACAGATGCGGGCCGTCGACGCGATACATGGTGGAACATACGCAGACATTGGGATTGACGGAAAGAATAGTCTTATCGGGATGTTCCTGCTCCAGGCGTTTGACCAGATTGATTTCCGTGCCGATGGCGATGGTGGAACCGGCTGGCGCGGCATCCACGTATTTGCGGATCTTTTCTGTGGAGCCATGTTCATCAGCCATTTCGACCACTTCGTAGGTGCATTCCGGATGGACGATAATTTGAATTCCCGGATATTGTTTGCGCAAATTCTCAATGTGAATGGGCATGAATGTGCCATGCACCGAACAATGTCCTTTCCAGAGCAGGATGGGCGCATCGCGCAATGTTTCCTCGGTTTGCCCGCCCATGTCCAGCGCCGGATCCCACACTTTGCAGTCATCCAGTGAAAAGCCCATTTCCAGCACAGCGGTGTTGCGTCCCAGATGTTGGTCGGGGAAAAACAATAACTTGTGACCGCCGGCGCCGCCTTCCGCTTTGGGGCGGAGCGCCCAGTCCATGACCTGATTGGCGTTGGATGAGGTGCACACCGAACCGCCATTGCGGCCCACGAAGGCCTTGAGATTGGCCGATGAATTCATGTAGGTGATGGGGATAATAGTTTGACCTTCACAGCATTCGGCCAGTGCTTCCCAGGCTTCTTCCACCTGATCGATATCGGCCATATCGGCCATCGAACAACCGGCGTGCAGATCGGGCAGGATCACCTTTTGATGCGGTGCGCTCAAAATATCGGCGGCTTCGGCCATGAAGTGCACGCCGCAGAAAATGATATATTCGGCCTCGGGGCGAGCCGATGCATCTTTGCACAATTTAAAACTATCGCCGCGGAAATCGGCCCAGCGAATGACGTCGGCGCGCTGATAATGGTGGCCGAGGATGACTAGTTGGGAGCCCAGCTTTTCCCGCGTCTCGCGAATGGCCGCATCGCGTTCTTCCTCGGTCATTTCCACGTAACGGGGGGGAATGGGGACTTGTAAGTTGGCGCCGGCAGCTTTGGTGATATGGCCGGTATAAGCGAAATTAGTGGCTAAATCGCCCTGTAATGTAATGGTAGACATAATTTGTTCACGCTTACTTTTAGCAATCGTTCCCGGAATTACGCGGGAAAGCTAAAAGTACTTTTGGGGGAGTTTACTAAAAAATACATTTATGTCCTAATTGGCGGATTTGCATTTATGAAGGGGAGGACAAGGTGCGTTCAGGGTTCGTTGTTCATGGCGCTGAGGCGCTCTTTGGTTTGCAGGTTTTGTTGGCGCAGTTCGGTGGAGGTGCGGTGGCGGATGGTATCGAGAATCACGTAAGCGGCAATCTCGGTATACATGTTGAGGCGGTGGCGGAAGCCGCGCCAGACGCCGATTTTCTCTTCTTTGATGGGATGCGTAACGCCGTCGATGCGCACATGCTGCACGCGCAATTTCCACACACTCTGTACATAGCGGGTGATGGCCACTTCCACACCGAAGCGGGAACGTGTCAATTCGGGAATGCTGAAGAAAACTTCGCGCCGGATGGCGCGTTGTCCGGTCAGGCAGGCTGCGACGCGGTGGCAAAGCCCCAGCCACCAGCCAAAAGCGCCGCCGCGCGGTGTGCCAAAAAGCCCCAGCGTCATATCGGCTTGTTCGCTGCGGGGAGTGCGTAACATGGGTTCAAGCAGGGCATCGACGTGTTCCTGCTGCAAACCGATCAGATCGGCATCCAGAAACAACAAAATATCGGCATCGGTGCGGTGCGCGCCATAGGCCATTGCGCCGCCTTTGCCGATATTGGTTTCCATCTCAAAAATGGTGCGGTCAGGCTGCGTTTGGGAAGATGTTAATTCCAGCGCCTGCCGTGCTTCCCGGGCCGTGTTATCGGAGCAACCATCGCAGACCACGATGATTTCATCGACCAGAGTTGCCCTGGAAACGGCACGCAACACATCGCCGATTCTGCCTTCCTCGTTATAGGCGGGCAGAATCACGGCGGTGCGTTGCGTGGAAGCTATGCTGCTGTTGTCCATAAAAGTACTTTTACCGGTAATTTTAGGAACCCAGCACTTCTTCGATTTTGCTTGTGAGCTGTCCTTCGTTCATGTAGCCCACGGCTTGATTTACCACCTGACCATCTTTGAAGAAGATGAGATTGGGAATGGACATAACGCCGTATTTGGCCGCGACATCCTGGTTTTCATCAACGTTGCACTTGACGACTTTGAGTTTACCGTTGTAGGATTCAGCAACTTTATCCAGCACGGGGGAAAGCATTTTGCAGGGCTGGCACCATTCGGCCCAGAAATCGACGACAACGGGCTCGCTGGCGCCCACAACTTCGGATTCGAACGTTCCCGAAGTAACCGCGTTTACTTGTGACATAATTATCTCCTTAATCGTGGATAACGGGCGCAGGCGCTTTCGTTCAACCAGAGGCGAAAGCCCGGATACCGCCAGCTATCCATCGTTAACTTAGTGTATCTGACGTGCTGCAAGTAGACGACCGAACAATACGTCCAACGCTAAATTGGTGTTAGCGTTCCTAAGAATATAGTGACGTGTTTTGCCGATTTGGTCAAGTCCCTGCGCCCATCTTTCGGAAGCGGCAGAACTCGCCGCTTCGCGCCAGCGGGCGCGGTAAACCGCCATCAGCGTATCCAGAAAGAGCGCCACCGCCGAGCGCGCAATTTTGCTGTCCGCGCCTTTGAGACTGGCCATTTCGCTATTTTCCGGATTTTCTAATGCCAGATCTTCTTCCCACCATTGCAGGGCCAGTTTTTGCGCTTCGCCGCTAAAGCGCAAAGCGGCGACCGGCATGTTTTGGTTGAATTGATCTACCCATTGTTCTATTTGCGCCAGACGCGACTGCATGCCGTCACTTTCATGGGTGCGCTGCCATTCACGCCAGGCCAGTCCCGGCCGGCCGCGCGCGGCGCGCAAGATAACGGGCAGGGAAGACGCGTCCAATTGCGGATCCAGGTGGCGTAGCCATTGTTCGATTTGGCCGTCATCCACCAGTCCCAGCCGGATTTCCCAGCAACGCGAGCGCACTGTCGGCAGCAGCACGCTGGCATTGTCACACAGCAAAATGATAGTCAGCCCGCGCGCAGGTTCCTCGAAGGTTTTGAGCAGGGCATTTTGGGCTTCCGCATTCATGCGATCGGCCTGTTCCATCACCAGCACTTTGCGGGAGCCGATTAGCGGACTGCTTTGCGCTTTGAGAGAAAACTCCCGCGCCAGCCCCACGCCGATGATGCTGCTAACCAGGTCGGATGGAGCAGCGCCCGAAGCATTGGCCGCGGCGGACACCTGAGGGCGGAAGACGCCGTAATCGGGGTGGGAACCAATTTCAACTTGATGGCAGGAAAGACATTCTCCGCAGGGGCAGGAGGTGCCATTTTTTAATTGCTGTGGATTTTCACATAACAGCAATTGGGCGAAATAGCGCGCAAAAGTACTTTTACCCAGATGCGGTTCGCCGCTGATGAGCAACGTTTGCGGCACGCGGCCTTCAATGGCGGCTTTTGCCAGGGCGGTAAACCGTGGTTCGTGGCCGATTAGTGTGAATGAAGCTGTTGACATGTGAAGATTTTCTTACAGCAGGCCGCGTTGTTGGAGCGCCAGTGTGACATCACATTGCACGGCATACATGTCTCGCCCGGCATTAATGATGACCATCCTTTCGGGATGAGCGTGGGCGATGGTCAGATAAGCCTGCCGCACCCGCTCCAAAAATTCCAGGCCGCGCGATTCGATGGCGTCGGGCTTTTGCTGGTTGAGCTGCTGCCGTTTGAGTCCGGCCAACGGATCAACATCAAAAAGCAGTGTCAAATCGGGCGACACTTCCTGGCATGCAAAATCATTCATCCTATCGATGAAATCGGCCGGCAAGCCCAGACCTCCGCCCTGATAGGCAAGGGAAGAATCAGTGAACCGGTCGCACAGCACGATAGCGCCATCGGCCAGTGCCGGTTGGATCACTTCTGCGATGTGTTGGGCACGGGCCGCGCCGAAAAGCAGCAACTCCGCCGCCGGCATCACGGATGCCTCCAGCAATATCTGCCGCAAACCTTCGGCGAAAGGCGTGCCGCCCGGTTCGCGGGTTAAAAGTACTTTTCGGCCTTTTTGTTGCAAGTCTTTGGCTAATAATTCCAGTTGGGTGCTTTTGCCGCTCCCGTCAATACCCTCGAAAGTGATGAACATGCGGGATTAGCCGGGAAGCTTATCGATGGCTTCCTGGATGCCGGCGTGCTGGGGATCCAGTTCCAATATACGCTGCCAGGCTTTGCGGGCGGTGGCGAAATCGCCGTTGTGTTTGGCCTGTGCGCCCTGTTGCCACAACTGTTGCATGGCGGCTTCTTTCGAATTAGCGGGAGCCGCAGGGGCGCCGACAGCTCCTTGCACCATTTTGACCTGAGGTGCATTGGATCCGGGAATGCCCGGTGTGGCTTCCAGTCCATTGGGGACGGGCAAGGGTTTATTGATGCCTTTCACCCAGTCCTGATCTGTGGGACGGGCCAGATTGCCGCTGTCGTTTACCACCTGGTTAGGGTTTACCGCAGGTGATTTTTGTGGCGTTTCAGATGGCGGAGGAGTTGCGCCGGGCGCTTCTGGCGCGGGCGGCGCGCCCTCGGGCGGAACTTCTGCGGTGAGAGGCGGTTCATCCGTGGGAGACGAGGAATTGGGTTTCTTGCTCATGCTGAAAACCAGAATTGCGGCCAGCACTACAAGTCCTACCACGATACCCAGTCCCGCGACTTTCTTTTTATCGGTGCCTCGCGCGATAGAGGCATTATCCGCTTCCGCGCCGGGATCGACCGGAATATCCGTATCCAGGGAAGAAGTTTCTTCAGCTGCTTGCGTTGCGTCGTTCAATTGTGTGTTATTGTCGTCATCCAATGCCATGGGTTGGCCTCCGTGAAGATGGTGAATATATTTTATCAAAGATTGCTGACATCGGAACATATGTGTTATTCCGATGAAAAGTACTTTGGAGAAAGCTTGTTAATTGTGGTTCTCTGGTTTCATTTCCCGATCGCTTTGCAGCCGTGATCCCAGCGGGCCACTCTGACCGCTATATTTGCCCTGATAGGGGCGCGTGGAAGGCGAGCTGAGGCGTTCAAAAGTGAAAGCGCAAATGCGCATGCCCGGATATAAAGCCACCGGCATGGGCCCGATATTACCCAGTTCCATAACGGCGCGGCCGTGGAAGCCGGGGAAAAATAATGGCGCTGTGCCGTGCACGATAATGCCCAGACGTCCCAGCGAAGAGCGCCCTTCCAGACGCCCCAAAATATCTGCGGGCAGGGCAATTTCTTCCACGGTGGCAGCCAGCACCAATTCCTGAGGATGCATCAAAAACGGTTCATCCGGCGCCACTTTCACCACGCGCGTAAAACTGTCCCAGTCGATTTGCCCGCGCGGATCGATGAATGCATTGCGGGTGCGCTCAAAGATGCGAAACTCATCGCCCAGCCGCAAATCCAGCGAACATGCTCCCAGTTGCGACTGCAAATCGGGTGCGGGTGACACCACAATGCGCCCGGTTTCCAGTTCCTTCAGTAAATCCTCATCCGATAAAACCATGTTGACAATTATAGCGTGCCGTCGCATGATTCACCATGCGGCGGCCATTTGATACGCGGTATAAAAGTACTTTTACATCTGATAGGAAAATGCCATTTCCGGCGTTTCGAGCATTTTACCCGGTTGCTTGAGTGCATGCACAGCGGCGGCGATGGCGAGCGTGCTGAGCAGATAGTGCTCCACCGGCGCGGGCGATTTTCCGGTCAGCATAAACTCCTCGATCTTGGCATCCAGCATGGCGAAATGGGCGTAATAATTGTTGGTGGAATTAATGCTCGAATGCGAGCAGCCGCCAAACACTTCTCCCTGTTTATCCTGCACCGCGACGGCGAAATCTTTGATATGCCCTTGCAACATCAGATGCGTGGTGCGCAATCCGTCCCGGTGTTGAAAACAATAGGCCGCCGGCCACTGATCTCCAAAAGGCTGCGGCGCTTTGGGGCCGCTGAGGTTATCGCGATAATCGCCGGGGCTGCAATTATGCGCCTGTGCCATGGCGGCCCGCATTAATTCCTCCGACCACAAGTCTTCTTTTTCGGCTTCCCAGAAGCTGTCGCCATAATAGGCGGTGACGCTTTCGATGCCGCTTTCGCCGCCGTGGCGCGTGGCGACCAGCGATTGCAGGAAATCGATGGAGTGATAACCGTAAGCCTCCAATCCGCCATAATACAGGCCCATTGCTTCGGTGAGATCGCTGCCTGCTGGCAGTGTCCACGGTTTCATGAAACCGCCGATGGGGATTGATGAACCGGCCATCAGCGGGAAGTTCAAGGCGCGTGCCGTTTCGACCATGTGAATGGCGGAAGCGGCGTCGTAGGAAAGATGTTTATCGCAAAATACCGGGACGCTGCGCCCGGAACTTTTGAATACTTCCACGATTTCATCGAACATCTCGCGGCGCGGATACATTTTTTGCGACCATTCGTTATAGGGATAATCGCCATGTTCGCCGATCAGCAAAACGCCGTCCACGGCTAGCTTATCGCCGCCCAGCGTGAGGGCGTCATGAATGGAAGAAAACAGTGGCACCTGGTGGCGTTCGGCGACTTCGCGGCCGATATCATTTTCCGGGAACTGCGCGATATACATCGAAACGATATCAGTGCGTGGGCGGTCGTGGCCGGGTGGCGGCCAGCCAAATTCGCGGTCGGTCGGCAGCGGTTGCAGCCAGCGCGTCACGATCACGTCACTGTGCGAGGGCGGGAAATAGATGGGGGTGACAACGGCTAAACGAGGGCGGGTGGGCATGATAATCCTTGTTTAATGTTGGGTAAAAGTACTTTTGGTGCGTCAAAAGTACTTTTATGCGCTATACAAAAAAGTACTTTTAGGAAGCTGCGGGACGCACCGGTTCGTTGGGGGATGGCGCGTGATCTTCTTTCCGTTCTACGCCCGTGGAATCAAATCGCCAGAGCGGTTTATATCCCAGCTCGGCATATAATTCCGGATCGACCAGCGGGTTTTCCACTTCGGAAACCACCGGATAAATGCCGTAAGGAATATCGGTAAGCAAGGCGCATTCGATGGCCTGCGCGATGTCTTCCATGTGGGCGGCCAGGCGGGAGGGTTTATGAGGACTGCGCCGCCAATGATTTTCGCCGGAAAAGGGTTGCCCCAGGCGCAGGCATAATACCTGCATGGTTTGCACTGGTTCTGTATTCGTTTCTCGCCTGCGGCGGCGCGGGCGGAAAACATAGGAACGCCCCACGTGCTCGCCGAAGACTTTGGTGGCGGCATATAAATCGTTGGGGCGATCGCGCGTCTCGGCATCAATGTATTCGTAAGAGGGCGCCCCGAGTACAGAAGTCATGCTGCCGATGTGCACCACGCGTGGGACACGTGCGCGCCAGGCAGCCTCGAAGACATGATAGGCGCCGCGCGCGTTGACTTCGATGCAATTTTCAAAATAGCGATGGCGGCCGTCCGGATCGCTCTGGTTGTTTTCGCGATAATTGGCCGTGGCGCAATAAACCACGGCGTCGAAAGGTGCGCCATTGGCAGCGCCCTTTTGAATGAGTGCCTCGGTGGCATCCCATTGGGTGAGGTCAAGCGGCAATACTTCCATGCCATTGACTTCGTCCGTTGTGTATCCAGTGAGGGTGAGATGAAACTTTGCGGCGAGGAACGGCACAACATGGCTTCCCACCAGGCCGGTCGCGCCGATATAAAGAACGTTCATGGGAATTAATGCAGGGTTGATATGTCGGTGATTAGTGTGAGAGTTCAGGAGCGAGCTGCGCGGGCCATTGCTGAAATTCGCGCACCAGCGAGATTAGTTCGGCGGCGGCCAGATCATACAGTTCATCGCCTTTTTCCGCGCTGGCCAGATCGGGCCAGCCGAAAGCGCCGCTGGGCGAGTTTTGATCGATGGTGCGCGCCACGCCGATGGGATCGGATCGGGTGTAATCGGCAGAAAAGTACTTTGAAGGCTCGCCATCGATGATCATGGGGGTGCGCACGGCGGGCCGGTCATCTTTGACCAGGTCGGGGCGCACTGTCAGGATCTGCGATGTTTCCCATTCGCAGGCATGGGAAATTTTGCGCTGTTTAAATTTGCCGGTGGCGTTAATTGCCGCGGCCGCTAAGGCAAACCAGCTGGCGGACAAGAGCCAGAGATCGGGATGTTGCTGTGCCAGTTTGACCTGAATATTGCCCAGCGCCACACTGGTCGGCGTCATGTTGCCGGCGTGGGAATTAAAAAACAGGATGCGCCGGAATCCGCCTTCCACCAGGCTCAGGGCAATATCTTCGATGATGCGGATGTAGGTATTGCTGGAGACCGAAACGGTCCCGGGAAATTGCAGATGATGCGGAGAATGACCCAGCCACAGCATCGGTAGAAAAAGTACTTCGTCGTGAAGAGTGTCCTGCGTGCGGCGAATAATTTCTTCGCCGATCATCGCATCGGTGAGTAACGGCAAGTGATGTCCGTGCTGTTCGTGTGCGCCGGTGGGAACGATGACGATTCTGTCCGTGAGTTCCGCAGCGTCTTTCCAGCTTTGTTCGCCAAGTTGCATAATGTTGAGAGAACTGTGCGAGTTCCTTCTCCTTTTGCTCCGTGAAATATCATAATGGCAATATTCAGTGCCATTATTTGGAGCTATAACTCTAACTTAGCGAGTGTTACTCTGCTTGACAAGGGTTTTTGGTGATATTTCTGAATGTGCGCCGGGAAAATATTTTCCCGGCAGGTAAAAGTACTTTTAGCGTTTCCCCGCTCATCAAAACCGCCACTTTTTCTCCAGGGTGAGCGTCTTCTGGTCTTTCTCATCCAACTTGAGTCCCAGATCCCAATTACCTTTGATGCGATATTCGAGGCGGAATTCGTAGGGCGTGGGTTCGCCGGGATTCTTGCCCAGCGAGCGGCGATAGGAAAGATAGAGCCGGTCGCCGACGGCTTTGCCAACTTCGATGCCGAGAGGTTCATTGAGCCGGTAATCGAGTGCAATGCTGGATAAGCCCAATGTCTGCGCCAGCGTATTTTCCAACCCCGAAAAGAGCGGGCCGGAAAGCATGCCGATGACCATTTGCGCGTAGGCCTGATCGCGATTTTCCAGATTATCCGCATTGAAGACAGCCGTTCCCAGCAGTTGCGCGAACGCCTCATCGCGTGACAGCGGCGGATTGGAACTGATATCGACCAGCAAAGTTTGCGTGGTGGATTGACCGGTATCGAGCGGCCCGTGCAAATGCAAAGTAATCAGATAACGTCCGCTGCGCCCTTCAGCGGTGGCATCGATATCGGTGCGGGTGAGCAATTGTCCGCTCAGCAAATCCCGCCGGATGGTGACATCAATTTCCCCTTCGGTGATACGCGCCCGCGCTCCGGGGAAAATAGCCTGTCCGCGTTTGATGGTAAAAGTGCCCAAAACCAGCGGATCGAGCGGAGTACCGGTCATGTAAATATAACCGCCCAATGTCGCCTGCAAATTGCTGGAGGAGAAATTAACATCTTCGCCCAGTTCAAAACGCACATCCAATTGCGGCGCATTGGGCCAGGGCAGTGTTGTGGTGTCGCCACTGGCCGCGGGCAGGGCCATTAGTTTGCTGTTGGATAAGGCGATATTTCCCGCAACTTTCAATATGCCGTTGGCGTTGTCCTGCAAATTTAAGGTGCCGTTGATTTGACCGTTGGCCACGTCTTTAACTGCCACGGCGTAATCGATGAAGCGGATACTTCCGGTATTACCATCAATAGACGCAACGGGGAGCTCCTGGAATAACGGATGGTCATTTAACCGCAATGCCGCGAAAGCGGCCGCGCCGCTAAAGGCATTGGAGCGCACTGCTAACAAATGTCCCAGATTAGCGCCAAATTGCGGATCCAGCGTGAAATCACCAAAGCCCAGTAATTGTCCCTGCGATGCACCTTTCTGATTGACGCCGTCGGCATCCATCACCCAGCGCACATGCTGCTGATGCGCCGGATCGGCACTGCCGGTCTGCCATAACGCGGCGAAGTTGGCATGGCGGAATCCGGAAAAATCGGCGCTGGCCAGCGTGGCATCGTGTAGCAATAACTGCAAATCATAATGGTGCGCCGCCAGATGTTGCCGGCCTCCGGCGAGACGCAATGCGTTCATATCCAGCGTGACCTTTCCATTGAGTTGAAAATCGCCATCCAGATAAGGTTCGCCGCCGGGGCTCTTCACAAAAGTACTTTTAAGGCGGTTGCCGGTTTGGGGAACATCGATTTCGGATGCTGATATCAATTTGCCGTGCAGGGGATTTTGGGGATCGACTTGCAAGGTATTGCCATCGGTGAAACGCAAGGTGCCGGCGAGACCGGTAATGCCAAAGCTCAACGCAGTGGAAGCTGTTTTTAGTGTCATTTGTGCGCCTTCGATGGTGGTGATTCCATTGAATTGCGGATTGTCCAGCGTGCCGGTGATATCGAGGGAGCCGCGAAATACCTTGGCTTTGGCGCCGGTTACGGCAGGCAGAAACACGCCCGCCAGCGCGCCGAAATCCGCGTCCTGCAAAGGCAAATGCACTTCCATGGGAAGATCGCGCCGCAGTCCGAAGGGCTTGCCACCGCCCCAGCTCCACGGCAAATATCCCCATCCCGTTGAAGATTGATAATCGCCCTTGATCACCGTAAAGTTGCCGGGACGAATAAATATTTTGCCATCGTTGAGATCGAAACGCGACACCCGCAAACGATCCAGCGTATAACCGCCATAGCTAAGGTCATTGGCGTCAAAACTGCCGATGACGTGCGGCGCGCTGGTATTGCCTTCCACGTGCAGGGCAATCTGGCCCACTTCGCCGCTCAGCGCGGAGCCGCCATCATCGTTGCGCAATGCGGCCACCCACAGCGACAGATCCTGCAATTGTCCGTGCAATAATTCCAGGTCCAGATTGATAGCGCCGCCCGGCTCCACGCGTCCGGTGCCGATGGTGTGCAACAACAGATCCTCGTGGCCTTCCGTGCTGGTGGGTAATCGCGCTTCCAATTGATCGATAGTGAGCACGCCATCCGCATACATCCCTGCGGCATCCACGTCGGGCAGCGGATGCACCGGCCCCTGTCCCCACAAACCGGGAGTTCGCGCTGAAGCATCGCGCACTTTGAAAGAAGCCACTTTGAAACGGGGCGCATCGAGGCGTCCACTTAAATGGGTGTCGAGGGAGATATTTCCTTCGGCGCCCGGTGGCAGGTCATTTTTCCATTGCGCCAGTTGTTGCCAAATTTCACCATTGCCGGTGCGCCGCCATACCTGCCGGGTTTCATCCAGCAGCAGCGAGATAAAACTCAACCGCGCATTGCTGATATCCAGATGCGTGTCTAACAGCGGGCTATCCATATCCCACGGAATAGCGCCGGTAAAAGCGATGCGCCGCGGATTAGCGGCGTCCTGCGAGAGCAGACTCAGATTTTTTACTTGCAGGAGATCGGGCTGCAAGTCGAAATCCGCTGCCAATACGCCGAGCTTTTCGTTGTGCCATGAAAGCTGCGCAGAAGAGAGATGCGCGGTGCCTGCGTTAATGCGGAAGAACGGTTTGCCGTCCGTGAAATTGACTTTGCCATCGGCTTGCAAGCGCGCGCTTAATTTGCCGCGGAAAGGCAGGCGCGAGAGATGCAGGCTGCCGCGCGATAGAGTGGATTCCTGGCCAAAGTCCTGTGCGAAATCCAGCATTTCAAAGACTTCGACATCGGCGATATCCGCGCTGGCGGCCCAGCGTTGTTGGACGGCGTCCAATGTCAAATCCGCGTTAAAGGGCGCCTGGGCAATTTTACCGGTGATACCGGCCAGATGAACCATTGGCTTGCCGTCAGAAAAAGCCGCAGTGATGCGCCCGCGCACATCGCGAAAAGCCGTGCCATAACTCTGCGCCACCCGCAGTCCCACCGCGCCGTTGATGCGCGGATTGGCGCCTTCGCCGCTGACATGCAAACGCGCGTTCAGCACTCCGCTGGTGGCGCTGTCCTCCTGCCATTGTTGCATCGCATCCAGCAGTGGCCAATTGCCCAGGGCGCTGGCCAGTTGTAACCCGTCCAGCTTGATTTGCGTGTTGTAGGTAAAAGTACTTTTATCCGCCAGATAGTGCAAATCGCCGGTAGCATCGAGCCGCGTGCCGCCGCTCCACAGCGTGAACTGCTGCAAGGGAATGGTAAAAGTACTTTTGTCCGCTTCCGGCGCCAGCCGGGTCTGCCAGTGCACCATATCCAGCGGCAAGCGGCTCGGCGTGCCGCCATCATTCCATTGCAACGCGCCGTCATAAACCTGCGTGTCCAGCTCCAGTTGCGGCGCATCAAAGCTGCCATCCAGCGTGGCTTTCACAAAACCGGTGCCGCTTAGATCAGCCTGATCCAGCAATCCCGGACGCGCCTTTTTTAACCAACTGGAAATCCGCTGCAATTGCAAATCGCGCCCCAGCAACGCGCCTTCCAGCTGGCTGCCACCAGTTAGCGTAAGATGTCCGTCGAGGGTGCCATCGGCATAGGCCGCTTTCAAACGCGGCGCGGACAGGGTGTCATTTTGCCATTGCCATTTTGCCTGCACATCGCCCAACGCCGCCGCCCGTTGCAATCCGGGCGCGGTGATTTTGAGCGCCTTGCTATTGAAAGTACCCTGCAAGTGCGGTTCGATTTTTCCGGAATGGTTTTGCACATCGCCTTGCGCTGTCAGGCGGAAACGGCCCAGTTGCGCCCGCGAAGCGGATTGTTGCAGTGCCGCGTTTTGCGCCGCCAGCACGGCGGCTCCATTGAACTGCCAATTGTTATTGCCATTAAATGTACCTTCAATTTGCCCGCGCAAATGGCCGCCTTTGGCCTGCACCTGCGTTTGCGCTAAAAGTACTTTTGAGGAAGGAATGTCCAGATCAAATTTAGCGCGAAGCTGCGTATTACTGCCGCTGCCGGCAGCGATCAGCAGGCGTCCTGTTGCCTGACCGTTCAGGGTGATGCGCTGGGCGCGGAGATAGGGATTTAATTCCCGCGCATCGAAGTGCGCACGCGGCGCTTGCACCAGCAGAGCGAAATCGTTGCGCCCCAAATCGGCGGTGATCTGCCCGTTCAAATTGCCGTAGGGACTATCGGCGCGCATGTTGTTGAGCAGTAACTTCTGTCCGTCGTAATGGAAGGAACTGTTGATGTCGCGTAAAAGTACTTTTTGCTGTTGCTGCGTGACCGTTAAACGGCTCAGCTTAAATTGCCCGACTACCTGTGGGTTACGGGCATTCCACAGAAACTGCGCCTGGCCATTTAGGTTTCCGGGGCTGTGAATGTGCGTGGCGAGTTGTGGGGAAATGGCGGCGAGATCGAGATGCGCCAGATCGGTATTTTGTAGCGTCACATTGCCGCGCCAGGTGCTTTGGGCGCTTATGGGAAGATTGCTATTGGCTGCTATCTGCATCAATTTCCCCGCGGCGGAGCCATAGCGCGCGCTGCGTGCCGCGAAGCCGCGCAACTGGCTTTGCAGCGTTAATTGTTTTGCGGTGATTTGCGCCTGAACCCATGCCTGGTTGCTGGTGGCGCGGCCCCATTGCGGCGAAGTGATAAGGGCATTATTACTGGCCACCTGCACAAAAGTACTTTTTTCATGAGAGAATGCCACATCCGCCTGCGCCGCTTGCAAACGTTCGCCGCTGCGGCTTTGGCCGGAAATGTCCTTTCCCTGGAATTGCCCTTTCAGCGAAAAGCCGCCATCGTTTTGCCATTGAATGTTGCTCTGCCACGTCGCGGCTTTCACATTGCCCAGATCGTGTCCCAGCGCCGCGCCGTTGCCTTTGAGCTGAAGAAGAAAACTGCTCTGCACCGTTTTGCCGGGCACGATCCAGCCGTTCCAACCGACGGATAAATTCGCCGCGGAAAAATGTCCCAGTTGCGATTGCTGCAACCGCGCCTGATGCGATGTCAGGGTGCCGCTCGTGGTTAGCCGTTTGGAGGTTCCGGTAAGCCGTAATGTAAATGCGCCGGGCGCGCCGCTGAATTGCGTTGCCGGAAGCAGCGGGCGCAGCCATTGATTCCAGCGCGCAAAGGGCATGGCGCGCGATTGCGCGGTAAGGTCGAAAGCGATGTCGGGAATGCCGTAAACCAGGCTGCCTTCAAGTGATAACGGGCTGCCCTGAACGCGCAATTGCAGCTTGTCGAAAACGACGGTGTGCTCATCGAATTTTAAAGTGCCGCTTGCCGCATAGATGGGCAAAGCTTTGAGGCCGGGTGAAAATGACGCGGCATTCAACTGGGCCGAAACGTCTTTGAGCCGCGCCGCGCCGTTGTATTCGATGCCGCGTTCTTTATCCCAGAATATATTGCCGATGGCGGAAAGAGCGCCGCTGCGCGCGTTCAGTTGTTTATTGGGAAAAAGATAATGGCTCACTAACGCGGCGGGAATTTGCGGCGCGGTGATACGGCTTTGAACCCATTCGACCTGCGGAGAAACGCTGCCGGCAAGCTGTGGCCCGGCAACAGTGTCGCCCTTGTTCAAAAGTACTTTTGCGGCGTTGGCATCATAAACGATGGGGCGTTTTCCGTTAAATCGCACTTGCGCGGCCACTTGCTGAAAGATGGCGGTCAGCGGTTGTTTTGCCGGGGTGCGCAAGAGTTGATCCTGATAAATCAGCGTTCCCTGCTGCACCAAGATGGTTCCCTGCCAGATGGTTTCGGTGGTGGGTGTGGCATTTTGAAACAGCGAGCTGAGATTAAATTGCCCTTTATCGTCGCGTGCGATGTAGAGTGATGGCTGAATGACAACTGCCTTGTTGATGGCCTGCAACGCTTCGCTGCGTCCAAACACCAGGGAGGGGATATTGACGGAAATATCGATTTCACTGGCGCGAAACAAAGCGCCGCCGGGTAGTGTTTTATCTTTCCCCACAATCACATTGTGAAGCTGCACGCGATTGAGGTAGTTGCTATCAATGACGCCGATCTCGATGGGTTGGCCCAGTTGGGCTTCCAATTGAGGTACAACGTTGTGGCGGATGATTTGATCGGCGTTCCAGTGCGCGGCCACATAACGCCAGCCGGCATATCCCAGCAGTGCGAGCAACACCAAAATCGAAAGCCCCCGGATCATCAAACGGCGGATGCGGGGCCGGGGCGATTTACCGCTTTGGGTGTCATTGCTCATAAGTGAAACCTGGAATGCGTCCTTAATGTTCTCTGGACGCTATGCTGTCAAAGATGTTTTGCTCCGCTAAAATGCATTGTATACATTATGTCAAAAATCGTTCGATCCCAAGCGGGAATTTTACGCCGTGGGCTGCTGTGGGGACTTGCACTGTTATTGTTGGTTGCATTATTATTGGGCGGTTATGCCTGGAAGGTATACCGGCAAAACCTGGCTGTAAGCGATGCAAATCTCCGGCCACTGCCGGCGTTATCTGCTGCGGATCGCATTCTGGTGCTATCGCCGCATCCCGATGATGAGACGCTGGGCGCGGGCGGATTGCTGGCGCAGGCGCGGCGGCAGGGCATTCCGGTTCGCGTGGTTTTTATGACCAATGGCGACGGATCGCTTTCCACGCGGCTGGTGCGTGATGCGCATTTGTTGGAGCAGGTATTGAAAGGCAAAAAGCTGCAACGTTCCAAAAATATCTATCGCGATCTGGCGCCGATCCGCCAGGCCGAAGCCACACGGGCACTGGGAAAATTGGGAATTAGCGCGGATGCAATTACCTTTCTGGGATATCCCGACGGCGGCACCCGAGATATGTGGGAAACGCATTGGGAGCGTTCCCGGCCTTACCGTTCGCCCTATACCAAAACCGATCATAGTCCCTATGCGAATTCATGGACGGCGCGGGCGCCCTACAGCGGCGCGCAGGTTGTCAGTGATTTAACGCAGGTTCTGAGTGAGTTTAAACCCACGGTGGTATTGACCACGAATCCTCATGACACGCATCCCGATCACTGGGCTGCCTACGCCTATTTGAATGCGGCGCTGGCGAAATTGCTGTTAAACCCAAAGTCCTTTTCATGGACTTCGCAGGTTCGTTGTTATACATTTTTAATTCATCATGGCCTGTGGCCGGTGCCGCATGGCTATCATCCGGCGGAAGAGTTGACGCCGCCCGCGGCGTTACTCAATAGCGGCATCGCATGGTATAAGCTGGAATTGAATCAGAAATTGCAGGATATAAAAACAGCCGCATTAAATGCTTACCAAAGCCAGTTGGCTTCCACGCCCCAGTTCCTACGCGGTTTTTTGCGGGCCAACGAATTATTTGGAACCATAAATACGATCGATATCAATCCGTCGCAATGGACGGTTTTAATAAATGACCCGATGCAGGATTTGCTCTTGCCAGAGCTGGTGAGAGCAGGTGATATCACCACGGTTGAAATGAATCAGCAGCCAAAAGTACTTTTAGTGCGATTGCAGTTAGATGGCAGGTCGTGGAAAGGGTTGCAATATGTGGTGACTTTGCATGGAATTCACAGTAATTCAATAAATGTGGAACGCATTGTCATCCAACCGGGTCATAATACAGCGTCGATAACATCGGGTGTTGCGGGAAAAGACATACAGCAAACAAAAGTGCCAGTAGTGGTCGAGAACCAGCAAATCACTGTTTCCATTCCAATGGCGTTAGCGAAAAATGTCGTGAGTGAAAATGCGGTATTCCTCATTTCGGCGTCATCGGTTTTTCAAAACAAAGTAGTCGACATGACACCGGCTCAGATTGTGGCGTGGAAAAAGCCCTGACCCTTCACAGGTTTTTATAGTTGTTGCCGGATGCGCAGTGCTCATTGTGAGCGCTGCAACAGCGGGGTTTCAATCAACAGGGTTGTTATGGGTAATATACATTTTGTTGAATGCAACAAAAGCGTTTGATAGAATCATGTTGGTATAGGTTATAGCTATCATGGTTTTTGCAAAAGTACTTTTCTAACGTATTCCTTCGCTTCCCGTAACCTATGTTGTTATCCATCATTACATGCTAAACAGGGCTGTTATTTTTGTAGAAAATAAAAGGGTGGCAGAGAAAAATTATACAGATATTGGAACGCGGCTTTAATTTGATGGTCTAATAGCTACTTAGTTTTTGCGGAAGGAATTTTAAATCGAGTTTTAATCGAGGCATTAATCAATATTATTTTATTATGTTTTTGAATTTGTGATTGAAGGAAAGGAGAACGTCTATGAAAAGACAACCAGCAAGAAGGCCGCGAATTATCGAAAAGCCAGCACCAGAATGGGCAAACTTCGCCCGGAATCTGAATATCCGCATACTGGCTACGGGGAAAATGGCATTTGCTATTAACGAAGGTATTGTTCCCAAATCGATATCCCGTTTCTGGTCTATTTATGTGCCCGAAAAAAAAGGTTTGGTATTAGGGCAGGGCAAAGGTTCTGTTGCTATTCCGATGGGGTCAATTGGAATAGTGCCACCCGGAGTTAATGCCGCGCGTGATACCGCGCAATCATTTCATTGTTTATATATACATTTTGATGTCGGTGGATATACCGGTGAACAATTATTGAGCAATATTAATAAAATTCACGCTATTCCCACCCGGTCGTTTAGTGCTCAGTTGGCTGTGATCGAAAAGGCACTCACAAAAGAAGATCCGTTGCGTGCTCAAATTTCTGCGTGCGGGTTATTATCTGCTGTGTTGGCCGAGGCTTTAGCGAATAGCAAAGCAAGTCATAAAATGTTGCCGGCGACGCATAAGTCAGTGCTGCAAATTGATCCGGTTTTACAGGCTATTGAAAGCCGTTTGTTCAGCGCGGTATATCATCCTTTAAAAGTGCAGGAAATGTCGGCGATGTGCGGCATTCGCACGAATGCTTTTCCGCGATTTTTTCATGATGTCGTGGGGAAAAACCCCACCCAGTATGCCCAGGAACGTCGTATTGATGTCGCCGTACAGCAGTTGCTCTTTACGAACAAAAGCATCGATCAGATATCTTCCGATCTCTCTTTCGCCAACCGCTTTTATTTCTCCCGGGTCTTTAAAGACGAAGTGGGACAGTCTCCTGCGGCCTACCGTGACGCCTTTTGTGCCGACGCCGAAAATTAAAATGCATCGCTATGATAAAAGTACTTTTATGGCGTTCGGTTCATTTGACGCAATGATCAAACATCTACTATAATTGGGCTTTGGCATGGCAGTGAGTAATTCCGTAGACTCTACCCACCATGAACAATCACCCTTCCGTGGACATCCTTCGCGAGCTGGTTTCCATTAATAGTGTCAATCCCGTGTATGGTGGCCCCGGCGAAAAAGCTTATGCCGATTATTTGCAACAGCGCAGCCAGGCACGAGGCGTTCCCACTACACGAATAGCCGTCTATCCCGAACGCGATAACCTGCTTCTCGAAGCGCGTTGCGGCCATCCCGATAACGTCCTGTTGTTTGAGTCGCATATGGACACGGTGTCGGTGCAGGGCATGGATGCGCCCTTTGATCCGCTGATTCGTGATGGCAAATTGTGGGGCCGCGGTTCCTGCGATACCAAGGCAACCATGGCAGGAATGTTATATGCCCTGGAATATGCGGCCGCACATCCGCAGGAATTTGCCTGCGATGTGGTGCTTGCCGCGACTATCGATGAGGAACATGGTTTTGCCGGAGTGTTGCATCTGGCAAAAAATCTATCGGTTATCAAGGGGCAGGTTACCGGCGCTGTGGTGGGGGAACCCACCGAGATGAAAACGATTATCGCCCACAAGGGCGTCTGCCGTTTTGCGGTGGAAGTCAAGGGTGTCGCCGCCCATACTGCCGTTCCGGAACAAGGTAAAAATGCCATCACCGGTATGACAAAAGTACTTTCATTCTTTAATGATCACTATTTCCCGGCGCTGCAAAAACGCAGCCATCCGCTTTGCGGCAAGGCAACTGGGGTGGTAGCGATGATTAGTGGTGGCGTGCAGATTAATATGGTGCCGCCCAGTTGCGAAATTCAGGTGGATCGCCGTGTCTTGCCCGGCGAAGATGCTACGGCTGTCTTTGCGGAAATCCAGGATCAACTGGCGGCGTTTCTCCAGGGCGAAGACATCGAATATACCGTCCGCGAATTATTGCTGGATGCGGCATTGAATACCGCACCCGATGCAGCCATTGTCAATGCAGCGGAACAGACCGCGTCTTCCCTGCAATTGGATGCCTCTCTGCGGGGCGTTCCCTATGGCACCGATGCCAGCAAATTGCAACACGTCGCAGCGGTGCCGGGTATTGTCTTCGGCCCGGGAACGATTAATGTGGCGCACACGCCGCACGAACATGTGCCGATTGAAGAAGTGGAACAGGCCGCGGAATATTATCTGCAACTGGCAAAGAACTACGGTAAATAATAGCCTTGAAAAACTATTGGGGACACGTATTTTATAACGTGTCCCCAACGTGTTGTTGATCTGTAAAAAGTACTTTTGGGATAGATAACGGATATCAGATACAGGATTCTGTGTAACACGAGTTATAGCTTCACATACGTTGCGTTCTCATCCGCCGCTTTCTGCGTGCTCAACGAAACATAGCTGGAACGCAAGACTTCTGCGGTGGATAATTCGAGGTTTTTTTCTCCGGCGATTTCCTGCAAAAAGGCTTTGATGGGAATCATACCGTCGCCTTCGTCGGCGGGTAACTCCTGTTTTTCTTTATCGCCATTGCGATAGAATGCCACGGCGCCGTGCAGATTGCATTCGGCCATGCCCTTTTCTCCCCACACTGAAATGCGCCAGTAATGAGGCAGACTAAAGCCCATGCTATCGGGGACGAGATAGGAGACATCGCCCAGCACGCCGCAGCCGTTTTCGAGGGTTAACATAATCTGCCCGGCTTCGCGAAATTCGGGGAATTGTGCCAGCCGCGCATTCCATTCTCTGGCGGCCACGACTTCGCTAAAGGCCTGACCGGTGAGCCAGGGAATAAAATCGAAGGCGTGGATGCCGATATCATTGATGGTGCCGCCCTGTTTGCCCGGTTCAAAATACCAGCCCGGACGGCTGCCCAGGTTGATGGGATGTTGGCCGCCAAATGAAATAGCGTGAATTCCGCCCAGTTCGCCTTCGGCAACCAAGCGGCGCAGGCGGCGATAAGTGCCGTTGCCGCGCACATCCAGTTGACATCCCACCTGCAAATTCTTTTCGGATGAAAGTACTTTTATAGTATTCAATTCATCCAGACTGGTGCAAAGCGGCTTATCGCTCAACACATGTTTGCCGTGTTCTAGCGCGGTGATAGCGCGCTGGCCGCGGATGGCAAAGTAATCACCGGTGCCGATGATATCGCAATCCACTTCGGCCAGTAGTTTCTCATACGAATCATAAACCGGAACGCCCAGATTCTGCGCTTCTAAGGCGGCGCGCGCCTCTGCATCTTCTTCGCAGGTGGCGACTAATTCCAGATTATCCAGTTCTTTGGCGGCGCTGACCTGGCCGCCGATGTGTCCATGACGAAAACCAACAATAGCTAGTTTTAAGGGTGATGTGCTCATAAATACCTTTTCAGCAATATCTTGAAAACTTCACGAAGGAAAGCCCGCGGTTTTCCTGCTGACGAAAACCACAGGATATTCTACCTGATCGCCAAAGTCGCCGCGCGTTAAAAGTACTTTTGGACGCGATGCCTCTAACTCCTTCCCAATTCAGTAAAATATCAATTGCCCTGTCATCAATTTGGCATGGCACATGCGCAGTGAGAAAATGCGGAGGGAGCTTGAGCAAATCTCAGGCATCTCTTTATATGAGGATTTGTTATGATTGGCCAGGAAGATTCGCCTACAATTGAAGTGCATCAGGATCCCGCCACGGAATTAGCGCCGGCGACGACAGTGTGGTGCACTCCGCCGGCCATGGCGGCGTGCTATTTATCGGTGATTGTTCCCGCATATAACGAAGAAAAACGCCTGCCCGCGACATTGCAGCGCATGGAAACATATCTGAAAGGGCGGGATTTTTCCTACGAGCTGATTGTGGTGGATGATGGTTCGCGCGACGGCACGCGCCAACTGGTATCGGAATTTGCCGCCACGCGGCCATGGGTTCGTCTGCTGCATTATGATTCCGAACAGGGCCATCCGCTCAACCGCGGCAAAGGTTATGCGGTGCGTCAGGGCGTCTTGCATTCGGCCGGGCGCGATGTGTTATTTTCTGATGCCGATTTATCCACGCCCATCGAGGAAATGGAGAAATTACTGCCGCCCATTTCACGCGGCGATTTCGATCTGGCCTTTGGCAGCCGCGCCTTACCGGCATCGGTGCTGAAAGTGCATCAGCCGTGGTATCGCGAATTGATGGGACGCACCTTTAATCTCTTTGTGCAATCAATTATCGGCACCACCATCCGCGACACGCAATGCGGCTTTAAAGCCTTTCGCGGCGAGGCGGCAAAAAAGATTTTCCAGCTGGCGCAGATCGATGGATTCGGGTTTGATACAGAAGTACTTTTTCTGGCGCAAAAACTCCAATACCGCGTGGTGGAAGTTCCCGTCGTCTGGCAACATTACGATAACAGCCGCGTCAATCCGCTGCTGGCTCCTTTCGGGATGATTAGCGAATTAATTCAGGTGCGCCTCAATGAAGTTCGCGGGACGTATGAAGATGATGAGTAGGGATGTGCCCGAGCTATATCTCGATTAAGGGTGCTCTAAAAGTACTTTTACCCCACCTTTTCCAATGGCGCGTAATGCACGGCCAGTTTTTTAGTGCCGATGCCGGGTTGCAGAAAGGCGATTTCCACCCATTCGCTGTTGCCGCCGTGCGGGGACATTTTGACCACTAATCCTTCGCCAAATTTGGGATGGCGCAGGCGGTCGCCCATTTCGTAGGTAGGCGGAACATCGGCATCGACCGGAGCGTGTTTGGTTTCGGTTGCGTTGTTTGGACGGCTGGAGCCATTGAATTTTTCCAGCGTATCATTGACCAGCGCCTGCCGCGGCGAATCCAGAAAACGGGCCATGCCGGAACGTTCGATGAGGTCATTGGGAATCTCTTTGAGAAATTGCGACGGCTGGGTAATTTCAGTGCGGCCGTGCAAGGTGCGTTGCGCGGCATAGGACAAAAAGATGCGCTTCATGGCGCGGGTTAATCCCACGTAGCAGAGGCGGCGCTCTTCTTCCAGGTCATTGTTGGAAGCTTCGCTGTTCCACACCGCGCGCGCGTGCGGCAGCAAGCCTTGCTCCATGCCCACCAAAAACACCATGGGAAATTCCAGGCCTTTAGCGCCGTGCAACGTCATCAATGTGACGGCCTGGCCATTGTTGACGGCCTGCTGGCGTTCGTCGTCCAGCGTGACGGTTTCCAGGAATTGCCCCAGATAATCCAGTTCATCCGGCGCCGCCGCGATTTCGCCATCTTCGTCGATGAGCGCCTGTGGCTCAAATTCCGATGCCGCCAGCGTCAGTTCATCTACGTTGCGCACGCGGTCTTCACCCTTGCCGTCCTTTTCGTTGAGCAGGAAATTGATATAGCCGGTTTTGCGGATGATGAGCTGCAACAATTCGTCCACGCGATCGGTGAGTTGCGCGGCTTCCTGCAGTTCGCGCAAAAGCGCCAGCAGCGGTACTAATTTTTTATGCACTGCCGGCGAAAACGGCTTTTCCTCTTCGATGGCGGAAAGTACTTCCCACATGCTGCGGCCGGTTTGCGCCGCGTGTCCAGTGAGCCGATCCACGGTGGTGGCGCCGATGCCGCGCGCTGGAACATTGATGATGCGGGAGAGCGCGACGTTATCGTGCGGGTTGTACAGCACGCGCAAATAGGACGTTAAATCCTTAATCTCGCGCCGGTCATAAAAGCGCTGTGTTCCCACCAGACGCAGCGGAATGCGCAGGCGCATGAAGATCTCTTCAAAGACGCGGCTTTGAGCGTTGACGCGGCACAGAATGGCGATGTCGGAATAGGAAACGCGATCCAGGCGTTGCAGTTGAGCAATTTGATCGGCGACCCAGAAAGCTTCTTCGTGAGCGGTGGCGGCGCCGTGCAAAACCAGTGATTCCCCGGCTCCGTCTTCGGTCCACAGCTTCTTGGGGCTGCGTCCGGTGTTGCGTTTGATGACGCCGTGCGCGGCATCCAAAATGGTGGAGGTGGAACGGTAATTTTGCTCCAGCCGGATAACCGTGGCATCGGGATATGCCGTGGTGAAATTCAAAATTTGCTGCACGTCCGCGCCGCGCCAGGCGTAAATCGATTGGTCGTCATCGCCCACCACGCAGATATTGCGGTGGCGCGAGGCCAGCAGTTGCGCCCAGCGGAATTGCGCCAGATTGGCGTCCTGAAACTCATCGATGAGCACATGCAAAAAACGGTCGCTCCAGTAATCGCGCGTTTCCTGATCGGTTTCCAGCAAGCGAACCGATTCCACCAGCAAATCATCGAAATCCAACGCGCGGGAAGCGCGCAGCCGTTCCTGATATTGCTTATAAAATTGTGCGGCATATTTTTCTAATGGCGTTTGCGCCGCTTCCAGTTGCGCCTGGTAGGTTTGCAGTTTATTCTTTGCATCCGAAATTTGATGCAGGAAACTGGAGGGTTTGTAACGCTGCGAATCGAGACCGGATTGAGCCACGACTTCTTTGATGAGGCGTGTGCTGTCGTCGCTGTCGAAAATGACGAAATGCGGATCGATGCCGATGCGGCTGCCGTGCATGCGTAACATCCGCGCGCACATCGAATGGAAGGTGCCCATCCACAAGCGTTGCGCGGTGGGGCCAACCAGTGTTTCGATGCGTTCGCGCATTTCGCGGGCGGCTTTATTGGTGAAGGTTACGGCCAGGATGCGCCAGGCCGGCACGCCGTGTTCGGTCATCAAGTAGGCGATGCGCCGCGTCAAAGTGCGCGTTTTGCCGGAACCGGCGCCGGCGAAAATCACCAGTGGCCCTTCCACATGCATGACGGCGGCGCGTTGGTGATCATTTAATTGAGCTGTAAAATCCATGAATATACTTGTTTAAGGTGTGTAATTATAACCTGACTGGCAAGCAGGCGCTGTATCCAAAAGTACTTTTATAAAAGTACTTTTGGATGTGGTGTTCCGATAATTGGAATCAGCGTTTGACAGTGTTAGTTCTTGTAGTATTTTCCCTTTTAAAGAGGGGAAACTATTCCGGTTTGGGAATAGGCGAAATGCTGCCGCTGTCGCCGTTGCCGGAAGAGGAACTCTTTTCGGGTTTGGGAACCGGTGATGATGCGGCTGATTTTTCGGATTGGTCCTGATGCCGCACCGGCACGGAACTGGAGGGGACACTCTTGGGGACGGAAGTCTTTTTGGATGTTTTTACCTCGGTTTTAGAGGCACTTTCTTCTTTCTTTTCCGGTTTGCGCCGCCGCCGCCGGTGGGTGGATGGGCGCGGTTTGACGTCATCGAACGTTTTGGGCGTGCGGGATGAGGAAGAATCATCGTTATCGGAGCCATCGTCATTGTCCGCGCGCTCATCGCGACGAGATGGTTTGTCGTCCGAGGCGCGGCGGCGCGGGGCGTCGTCACCACGGTCATCGCGTGATTCACGGGCGCGCGGCGATGGCGGCATCACTTGCATTTGCACTAGCGGCGCCCCTTTGGGCGGCGGCGTGTTTTGAGTTGAGGGCGCCGGAGCGTTGGTGTTGATAATCCGCTGGCTATGCGGAATCGATTTCAGCAGGGTGGCGCTGAGGATGTATTTCCCGAAAACAAACGAGATATAAGCCAGGCATCCCAGCAGGAGAATTGCCCCAAGAATCTTGGAAAGTACTTTCATACAATAAAAAGGCTACATAGAACCCTTGCGTTGGTCAAGGCATGCGCATGGATTGACTTTTTTGCGGCAGTCACATAAAATCTCTCATTGAAGCTATTTCGTTGTATTCCTGCCCGGCGTCTCCTTGGATTGCTTGGGGCAATTCCCACCCTGGAAACTTTTTGATAATGTTAAGTGGCATAGGTTGATCGGTTAAGCCGCATCCCTGATAGAGTTGTAAGCGTAATAAATCTAAGTAAAGTGGTATTTGTGGTAGAGGTGAAAGTACTTTGGTGATTGGTGGCCGTAAAGAAGCGCGTCGTGCGTATGGATTGGATGAGTTGGCTTTGGCGCCTGGGACGGTTGCCGTGGATCCGCGGGATGCTCAAATTGCCCTGCAGATCGGAGATCTTACTTTCGAGATTCCCTTTCTCGCTTCGGCGATGGATGGTGCGGTGGATGTACGTGTGGCGTCCGAGATGAGCCGTCTGGGTGGACTGGCGGTGTTGAATGGCGAAGGCCTGCAAACGCGTTACGCAGATCCCGCAGCCGTGATCGAAGAAATTATCGCGGAACCAGTGGAGAGTGTGATCCCATTAATTCAGCGTGTTTACACTCAACCGGTGCAGCCGGAATTGATAGGCCGCCGCGTGCAAGAAATCAAAGCAACCGGAGCCGTAGCGGCCATTTCGCTGACGCCGCTGGGCGTGCATCATGCGGCCGCGGCCATTGAGGCCGGCGCGGATTTAATTGTGATCCAGAGCAGCGCTACCACCGCGAAGTTTAAGTCTTCCCAGGGATCTGATTTCGATCTCGCCAAAATTTGCGCCGAAATCAAAGTGCCGGTGGTGATCGGTAATTGCTGCACCTATGACGGCACTATGTCGTTGATGGAAGCCGGTGCAGCCGCCGTGTTGGTGGGCGTTGGCCCGGGCGCCGCCTGCACCACGCGCCGCGTGCTGGGATTGGGCGTTCCGCAGGGCACAGCCATTGCCGATTCCGCCGCCGCGCGCGACGATTATTTACAGAAAACCGGCCGCCGTGTGGCGGTTATCGCTGATGGCGGTTTGCGTAACGGCGGAGATATCTGCAAGGCAATCGCCTGTGGCGCGGATGGCCTGATGATGGGCCAGCCCATTTCCAGCAGCAAGGAAGCTCCCGGAAAAGGCCATCATTGGGGAATGGCCACCAGTTCCGCTGGTTTGCCGCGAGGCACGCGCATCAAAGTAGGACAAAAGGCCACTTTGGAGCAGTTGTTCTTTGGGCCAGCTACTACCGATGATGGCACCTTGAATCTGGTCAGCGCCTTGAAACTGGGCATGGGAACCTGCGGCGTCAGCACTATTGCCGAAATGCAGCAGGTGGAAGTGCTCATCGCACCGGCCCTGCAGAACGAAGGAAAACGCCAGCAGTTTGAACAGAAAGTCGGGCAAGGTAAATAAAAGTACTTTTATGGGCCGTCACAGCAGTCTATAAACGCAGGCTGAAGTCTGCGGCTACGGCTTGTTTCCGTAAAAGTACTTTTACATCATTATTGATCGAACCGAGTGAAAACTCAGCGCATAAAATTACCGTTTAGCAAGTGCCGTTTATATTTTTATACTCATGTCTGCCCTTTCAACAGAAACTATCATCGTTCTGGATTTTGGCGCTCAGTATGCTCAGCTGATTGCCCGCAAAGTGCGCCAGTGCCGGGTCTATTGCGAGATATTACCTTTCGATGCGCCCCTCGAACGTATTCTGGCGCATAATCCCAAAGGGATCATTTTCTCCGGTGGCCCTTCTTCGGTTTACGAGGTCAAAGCGCCGCAATGCGCCGAAGGTCTCTTTCATTCCGGCGTGCCTATTCTCGGCATTTGTTATGGCCATCAGTTGATGACGCACATGATGGGCGGCAAAGTGACGCCGGCTGATAAACGGGAATTTGGCAAAACCGAATTGAGCGTTGAAAAAAATGCGCCGTTATACAGCGGCCTCAATCAGCAGTTAATTTGCTGGATGAGCCACGGCGATTACGTGCTGGAGCCGCCGCCGGGCTTCACCGCAACCGCGCAGACGGTGAGTTGTCCGGTGGCGTCGATGGCCAATGTCGAAAAGAAATTGTTCGGCGTGCAATATCATCCCGAAGTGTCGCACACGCCTTGGGGCATCGAGATCATCCGTAATTTCCTCTACGAACATTGCGGCTGTACCGGGCAATGGACGATGGAAAATTTCGTCGAAAGCGAAACCAAACGCATTCGTGAATTAGTGGGCGATGCAAAAGTACTTTGCGCGTTGTCCGGAGGCGTCGATTCCGCGGTAGCCGCGGTGTTGTTGAGCCGCGCCGTTGGCAAACAGGTGACTTGTCTCTTTGTGAATCACGGCTTCCTGCGCAAGAATGAAGCGGAACAAGTCTGCGACACCTTCACCACGCAATACAACGACATCACCTTCAAATATGTGGATGCGTCCCGGCAATTCCTGGATTTGCTGAAGGGCGTTACTTCGCCCGAGGATAAGCGGAAGCGCATTGGCAATGAATTCGTGGCAGTTTTTGAGGAAGAAGCCAAGAGCTGGACGGGGCAGAAATATCTGGCGCAGGGAACGTTGTATCCGGATGTGATCGAAAGCGGCACGGAATCTGCTGCTAAAATCAAGACACATCACAATGTGGGCGGATTGCCGGAAGACATGGATTTCGATCTGATTGAACCATTCCGCACTTTGTTTAAAGACGAAGTGCGGATGCTGGGAGAAGAACTGGGCATGCCTTCGGAAATCGTCTGGCGTCAGCCGTTTCCCGGCCCGGGGCTCGCCATTCGCATCATTGGCGAAGTGACCGAAGAACGGCTTCACATTGTGCGGGAAGCCGATGCGATTCTCATCGAAGAGATCAAACGCGCCGGCCTGTATCGACAGATATGGCAATGCTTTGCAGCACTCACCCCCACGGTGCGCTCGGTTGGTGTGATGGGAGATCAACGCACCTACGCGCATCCCGTGGTGTTGCGCGCGGTGACCAGTGAAGATGGTATGACCAGCGATTGGGCGCGGATTCCCTATGAAGTCTTGGAACGCATTTCCAATCGCATCGTAAATGAAGTGGATGGCATCAACCGCGTGGTATATGACATCACTTCCAAACCGCCTGCCACCATTGAGTGGGAATAGGTGATCACATTCCGGAGTTTTTGACACATCTCTCCACTGATAGTTATTTCCTGAGCCGTGAAAAAGTACTTTTAGAGGAACCCCGGGAAAACTGAACGCATATTGATGAAAGCACACAACGACGAGGAGGAGCGAATTATGAAATCTGCCCGTGAAGAAGATGTTGTATTGGCATTTCGTCAATCGGTGGAAGACGAATTGCGCCGGATGCAGGATGGCAAAGTGCCGGTCCAGGAGGATGTCTTTGCCGGCAGTGCTTCCACGGAAGAATCGCTGCGGCGTTTGGCCTCTCGTCAGCAACAATTGGAACATGAAGTCGCCTTATTACGCACCATCGTCTTGCGGCTTTTATCGGAGCCGCTTGATGAGGCCTGACCGGGAATCCCGGAGTCATCGTTAAGTAATCGTTTTGACCTCTCGTTATTTAATACATTTCAAGTAAGTGTTATGTTACATCCATTTCGACCTGAACAACTTTCTGCGGATGTCCGTCCGTCAGAGGCGGATATTGAATCCGTCCTCATTTCGTCCGAGCAAATCGCGACGCGTGTCGCCGAGCTGGGCGCGCAAATTTCGCACGATTACGAGGGCAAAGATCCCGTTTTCGTGGGCGTGCTGGTGGGTTCGGTGGTGTTTGCGGCGGATTTGCTGCGGCATGTTACCGAGCCGTGCACACTCGATTTTGTTGCCATTTCTTCCTATGGCAAAGAGTCGCGTTCTTCCGGAGTGGTACGCATTCTCAAAGATCTCGATGAAAGCGTGGAAAGCCGCCACGTCATCATCGTGGAGGATGTCGTGGACACCGGTTTGACGCTGAATTATCTGGTGGACAGCATGAGCCATCGCAATGTCGCCAGTGTCAAAGTGTGCTCCATGCTGGATAAACCGGCACGGCGTTTGACCAATATCCATGTGGATTATGTGGGATTTGAAATTCCCGATGAATTTGTGGTCGGTTACGGTCTGGATTTCGCCCACCGCTACCGCAATCTGCCCTATGTTGGCGTATTACGTCCTGAAATTTACGGTGGCAAATAACTCTCATTTATCTCTTCCGCTTTCCCATTTCTTTCCACCTTAGTAGTTAATCTCACTGCCCATCTCTCCCCAAAAGTACTTTTATTTAGGAGTCACATCAAGTCATGTCCACAGACACGTCAACTGAAACACAAAATACAGAACAAACCGGGGAGTTGAAAGTTCCCGCCAAGCCCAAGACCACGCGGCGTCCCCGCACCACGCGGGCTGCCACTGCTAAAGCTGCCGCCGCCGCGGCGGAGAATACCGCCGAATTACCTCTGGACACCGCCGAGAAGCCTGAACCCGTAGTGGCAGCGCCGAAAAGCGAAGATACCGCGGCAGCGAAAACGGAAACCGCTGGTAACGGTGAAAGCGAAACCGCGCCGAAAGCGGAAGCCGCCGTGGATACACCGCCGCGAGAAACCCCGCCCCCGCCGCCGGAAGCTCAGGAGAGCCGTCCGGTGGGACGTGTCTTACGTTACCGTGGTCGTGAAGGCCGTGTGGAAAACCGTAGCAATGATCGCGGAGACAATAATAATAACCGCTATGAAGGCCGTTCCATGCGTCAGCGCGGACGCTTTCATCGCGAGCGTGAAGAAGACCAGATTCGCAGCGATTATGATCTGGCGGGATTGGAAGATAAGAAACTGACCGAATTGCGCGATATCGCCAAAGAATTCTCCATCACATCGACCACCGGGCTTAATAAGAACGATCTGGTCTATAAGATTTTGGAAGCGCAGGCCGAAAGTTCGGGTCATGCCTTCCGGCGCGGCATGTTGGAAATCCTGCCCGATGGCAAAGGTTTTTTGCGCACCAACGGCTTTTTGCCGGGTTCCAATGATGTGTATGTTTCGCCGTCGCAGATTAAACGGTTTAATCTGAAAACCGGCGACCTGGTCTCCGGCCAGGTGCGCCCCCCTAAAGATATGGAGCGCTATGCCGGTTTGTTGCGTGTGGAAGCCATCAGCGGCGAACCCACTGAAAGCATGCGCCAGCGGCCGGATTTCGAAAAGCTGACGCCCATTTTTCCCAACGAAAAGTTTCAGTTGGAAACCACCCAAAGCAATATCACGGCGCGCATTATCGATCTGGTTTCGCCCATCGGCAAAGGCCAGCGTGGCCTCATCGTGGCGCCGCCCAAAGCTGGCAAAACCACGCTGATCAAGAACATCGCCAATTCTATTGTCGCCAATCATCCGGAAGTGCATCTGATCGTGTTGCTCATCGATGAGCGCCCCGAAGAAGTGACCGATATTCAACGCAGCGTGAAAGGCGAAGTGGTGGCTTCGACCTTCGATGAAATGCCGGAAAACCACATCCGCGTCGCCGACATGGTGCAGGAACGCGCTAAGCGCCTGGTGGAAATGAAAAAGGATGTCGTCATTCTGCTGGATTCCATCACGCGTTTATCGCGCGCGTCCAACCTGGTTGTCACGCCATCCGGTCGCACTTTGTCTGGTGGTTTGGATCCCGCCGCGATGTATCGTCCCAAGCGCCTCTTTGGCGCGGCGCGAAACATTGAACAGGGAGGCAGCCTCACCATCCTCGCCACGGCGCTGGTGGATACTGGAAGCCGTATGGATGAAATGATTTTCGAGGAATTTAAAGGCACCGGCAACCTTGATCTGGTGCTGGATCGTTCGTTGTTTGACCAGCGCATTTTTCCCTCTATCGATATCAACAAGAGCGGAACGCGCCGCGACGATTTGCTGCTGACCAAAGAAGAAGTGCAAGTCATCTTCCATTTGCGCCGCACCTTAGCGCCACTGGATAATGTCAAGGCCATCACTTTGCTGATCGACCGGCTCAAGAAGACGAAATCCAACGCGGAATTCATGCAGATTGTGGAAAAATCACGCCTCGCTAACGGCACATCCTAAACTGCCATGGAAATCGCAGCAGTCATTCCCACCTTGAACGAAGCGTCCAATATCGAAACGCTGTTAGAGGGAATTTGTAGCGCGCATCCTCATATTCATGCCGTCATTGTCGATGACGGTTCCGCGGACGGCACCGGCGAAGTGGTGCAGCGGTGTGCCCAAAAGTACTTTTGCGATGGCATTTCCCGCATCCATCTGCTGGAGCGGGGAAGTAAAAAAGGTTATGCCTCGGCAGTGCAGGATGGAATGCGGCTTGCCCTCAGCCAGGGCGCCACGCGCATTGTGCAGATGGATGCTGATCTGTCGCATGACCCCGCCTACTTGCCTGCCATATTGCAAAAGAGCCAGGAATGTGATCTGGTGTTGGGATCGCGCTATATCCGTGGCGGTGGCACCCGCAACTGGGGCTGGGATCGAAAAGTACTTTCAGGCGGCGCCAACGCCCTGGTGCGATTATTATTGCGCCTCCTGGTGCGCGATTGCACCGGCGGCTATCGTTGCTGGAAACGCGAATGGATCGAAAAATGCGATCTCTTGAATCTGCACGTCGAAGGATACGCCTTTCTCTTTATTGCACTGGAACGATGTTATCACGCCGGCGCTGTCATCGGCGAAGTCCCCATCATATTTAATGACCGCCAATATGGCAAAAGCAAGATGAGCCGTAAAATCATTTTAGAAGCCATGCGCGTTTTATTCGGGCTATGGTGGCAGAGAATAGGGAAGACAAATCGCGGATAAAAGCACTTTTAATGAGAAATATACCGTCTTTTGGTGCCATTTCAGGGATAGCCAATAAGGTGAAATAGTGTCATATTGAATAGGGTATGAATTCACCGTCGTCGGCAACTTCCAATAAAGGATTTTTTCATTTAGTTCGTGCCTTACATTCGCGCAATTACCGCCTGTTTTTTAGTGGACAAAGCATTTCTTTAGTAGGAACATGGATGACGCGGGTGGCTACCTGGTGGTTAGTCTGGCGTTTAACACAGTCGGCATTGATGGTGGGCGTGGTGAATTTTTCCAGCCAGATGCCGGCTTTTTTACTGGCTCCGGTGGCGGGTGTGTGGATCGACCGGCTCGATCGCCAGCGTTTGCTGGTGGGCACGCAGGCCTGTGCCATGTTGCAATCTTTCGGACTGGCCGCGCTGGCCTTTTGCCCTTTCGATAATCAGATTAAAGTTATTCTGCTCATCGTGCTATGCGTTTTTCAGGGATTGATCAATGCCTTTGATATGCCGGCGCGGCAGGCCTTTGTAGTGGAAATGGTGGAGGATCGAAATGATCTGGGCAATGCCATCGCATTGAATTCATCGATGGTGAATCTGGCGCGCATGATCGGGCCGTCCGTGGCGGGATTATTGGTGGCGGTGGTGGGTGAGGGCTGGTGTTTTATGATCGATGGCTTCAGCTATATCGCGGTTATCATTTCTTTGCTGATGATGCGTGTGGCGGCGCGCGAAGTGGCGGCAGTAAAGAAAGCCACGCTGGACGAATTGCGCGATGGCTGGCAGTATGTGAAAGGATTTGTGCCCATCCGCACCATTTTATTGCTGGTGTGCATTGTCAATTTGGTGGGTATGCCGTATCGCGTAGTATTGCCGGCCTTCGCGGGCAAAACGCTGGCGGGCGGCTCGGGCGTTTTCGGGTTTTTGCTGGCGGCCACAGCGATTGGCGCGTTAGGTGGCGCGGCGGTTTTGGCGGCGCGCCGCACTGTATTGGGATTGGGCAAACAAATTCCCATTACCGCCGCGGTCTTTGGTCTGGGCTTGATGTTATTCGGCACCACGCACACTATGTGGACGGCCTTTCCTTTAATGGTGCTGGTGGGATTCGGGTCGATGCTGACCATGTCTTCTTGCAACACCCTATTGCAAACCATTGTCGATGAAGATAAGCGCGGCCGCGTCATGAGTTTTTATACCATGTCAGCGATGGGGATGGCATCGGTGGGCGGGTTGCTGATTGGTGAGTTGAGCCATCGTATTGGCATTGAATGGAGTTTGATTATGGGGGGCGTATTGTGTGTGATTGGTGCGGGGTGGTTTGCGCGTTCCCTGCCGCGTTTGCGCCACTATGTGCGCCCCATTTACCGCGCCAAAGGCATCTTGCCCAAGACTGCCCCCAAGGTGCGCATTTGATTCCGGCGCGTTATTTTGAAACAATATATTACTAATGACTAATTACGTATTACCTCAATTTCAGCTACACGCTTTTGCCGAAGCGGCTTTGAGCGAAGATATCCGCTCCGGCGATGTCACCACTAATTCGCTGATTCCGGCCGATGCGACGGCGCACGCTTTAATGCGCTTTCGTGAAAGCGGCATCGTCTGCGGCGTGGATGCCGCCAGCGCGGTGTTTCGTCTGCTTGATCCGGATGTGTCCTTAAAAGTACTTTTGATGGATGGTAGCGCAGTGGCCGCGGGCCAGGTAGCGATGGAAATTCGCGGCAAAGCGCGGGCCGTTTTAACGGGCGAACGGGTGGCCTTAAATATCACCCAGCATCTTTCCGGCGTTGCCAGCGCCACGGCGCAATATGTGGAAACGGTCAAAGGCACCGGCGCCCGCATCGTGGATACGCGCAAAACTACGCCGGGCCTGCGTTTGCTGGAAAAATATGCGGTGCGGTGCGGCGGCGGCCACAATCATCGTTATGCGCTCGATGACATGATTTTGATCAAAGATAATCATATCGCGCTGTGCGGTGGCATCGCCGAAGCGGTGGCGCGGGCGCGTGGCAATGCCGGCCATAGCGTTAAAATCGAAGTCGAATGCGACACCCTGCAACAGGTGGCGCAGGCGCTGGAAGCCGGCGCGGAACTGCTGCTGCTGGATAATATGCCGCCCGCGACATTGCGCGAAGCGGTGACGCTGGTGCGTGGCCGGGCCATCTGTGAAGCCAGCGGCGGCATCACGTTGGAAACGGTGCGCGGCGTGGCGGAAAGTGGCGTCGATATCATTTCGGTGGGCGCGCTCACCCATTCGGTGCGGGCGCTGGACGTGGGATTAGATATCGAATTGGAAGTGGTATAAAATGATCGGCGAACCGCGGCGTCACCTGGCTGTAACCACTTCCACCAACGCCATCGCGCAGCAATGGGCGCTGGAAGGCGCTCCGCACGGTTCCGTGGTGACCGCGGGTGCGCAAACTGCCGGAGTGGGGCGGCGTGGGCGCGAGTGGGTTTCGGCGCCGGGCAAAGGGATTTATCTTTCCCTGATTTTGCATCCCGCCCAGATGCTCCAGCCGCAGCAATATACCCTGTTGCTGGCGGTGGCGGCCTGCCGTGCGCTGGAAAAAGCGGCTTCGGTGAATGCGCAGACCAAATGGCCCAATGATATTCTCTTGCAGGGCAAAAAAATCGGCGGCGTTTTGTGCAGCGGAGAATGGCGGCCCGATGGCCCCGCGTTTATTATTGCCGGGCTGGGATTAAATATCAATCAAAGCTGCGCAGAACTGCCAGCGCGCCCGCTCTATCCAGCGTCCTCGCTGGCGCAAATCAGCGGCCGCGAACATGATGTCGAAGGCGTCTTGCAAAAAGTACTTTTAGAACTGGATGCGCTGGATGCTCCTGACGTCTGGCCGCAAATTCGCACTGAATTCGAGACGCGCTGCATCTTTATGAATGAGGTGGTGGGATTGCAAGCGGAAGGCAAAAAGTACTTTGGCATCGCGCAACGCATCGATGACGAAGGCTTTTTATGGCTGCGCACTGCCGATGGCGAGAAGCGTTTTGTGAATGGCGAGATTGTGGAGTAGGGTAGTTTGCTTTATAGTATTTATGCAACAACGCCCCATAAAAAGTTACAAGGACTAATGATGCCTAAAAGTACTTTTGGAACGAATCTTAAACTGGAGAAAATGGGGGTCTGGCTACTGGCGTTATGCTGCCTGATACCCGGCATTGCAATGGCTTCTACAACGGGAACGGCGCAAGTAAAAGAGGGCATTCTCACCTTAACTGAAGGGCCCTATCGATTATCATTTATCGAAAAATCAGCGTGGACGATTCGCGAGTTGTATTTTGAAAATAAATTGCTATTGAGCCCCACCGGCGCGTTTGGCACCGTGGCCAATATCAAGGATTTCGGTTGGAATGGCACTGCGCATGGCCACGAAATCGTGGAAAAGATAGAACTGAAAATCGATGATAAAAGTTGTCCGCTTAAAGATGGGTTAAATGAGCAGGGGCGAAAATTCGTTCTCGAAAAACAATCGATCATCGGCCCCTATCGCGATTTCAGCACTATTACCTTTGATGGTAAAACCATCCACGAAGATTTTCGCTATGAAGTTATTGCTGATGATAGCAAGGTGAATTTCATGTATGCGTTCATGCATTGTTTCACCAACAATACCGATCAATGGATGGCCCAATTGAAAGACGGCTCCATCGAAGAAGGGAAGTTTCTGGATGATAATTCCTTCACGCTGGCCAAAGATATTCGCTGGGCGGCCGTTTATGATTCTTCCGAAACCATGGGAATGGTCTATGTCTATCCCGAAGCGTATACGGGGAAAAAGCCTTTTGCGAATTCATTCTGGAATCGCCCGCGCGATAATAAATTATATTTGCGTCCCGAATTGCCTGCCGGCGTCGGCAAGAAATTTGCCTTTGCCGTG
>Ga0182738_1000608_pt1 | contig 47942 bp, 43 predicted proteins | sample eDN5th30CBELigMG_FD_128876 | JGI IMG/M metagenome (GOLD analysis project Ga0182738, IMG submission 128876) | Enriched Miracle-Growth compost microbial communities from Emeryville, California, USA - eDNA 5th pass 30_C BE-Lig MG (version 2)... ... | reverse complement strand
GGCCAAGGAGGCGCTGCGCTGTCTCAAACGCATGCTGGCTCGCCTGATCCTCACCGCCTGGCGCCAGTGCCAGCCACCACCACTGGCACACATCAGCCTGCCATTGACATAGGAGCGTCAGGAAAAGGGGCCGGCTGCCGACTCGATGTTTCATGCTGGTTGGAGCGCTGAACGGATAACGACGGGGCGTCGCTTCACGGCGAAGACAGCGCAAGCGCTGTCGCTACGCTAGATTTATGCGGGGCTCGCTCGTTGGGGCCGTGTATTAACTCGGCAGTGAGACGCCACGCATATCCATCGGCAGCGACATCAGCAGGATGCTGGTACCGAGGAGCAGGGCGGCGAGGATGATCCAGGGGATGACGGCGCTGCGGGCGGCGTTTGTTTTACCGTACACCTCGCGGGCGATCGAGCGGATGACGGCGACGCTGGCGTAGAAGCCCAGGCCGAGGATCGCGACCTCAACCCAGTCGATGATCCGCATCGGCAGGATCGGGGCGAGATCCCAGCGCGGCTCGCCGAGCAGGCCGATGCCGAGGTCGGCCAGGAATGACTGCGTCAGCGGCACGATCGTCAGCGCGCCAGTGAAGAAGTGGTAGCCGTAGTGCGCCAGCCACATCCCGAAGCCGAGCGGAACGAGCGCCGGGACGTAGCGCTGCGCTGTCGCGACGATCTCCTGGCGGCTTGTGCCTTGCCGTGCCAGCTGTAGCGATGCCCAGGCGGCGATGCCGGTGAGGATTGTTGGGATGATGAGGATGCCGGTCCCGAAGATGATCGCCAGCACCAGCGCTTCGCTGGATGTGTTCAGCAGCCCACCGAGCCAGCGCTGCAGACGATAGACCGGGCTGACCATGCCGAAGGCGTTGACGATCGAGCCGAAGACCATGACCATGATCAGCAGCGTAATGTCCAGCCGTTCGCTCAGGCGCCCGATGCCGGAGCGGTTGTCGGTTGCGGTCATATCCGCAATCGGGTTGCGATAGAGAACGCCGACGTTGTCGTACGGGCAGGCACGGATGCAGTCCAGGCAGAACGTGCAATCCATGTTGCCGACCTTGCGCTGCTGGAACAGCCAGAGTTCGCACCCGGCCTGTGTCAGCCGACCGGAGTCGGGGTCGAACTGACCGGCGATGCAGTCTTTCGTCGTACATTCCAGGCAGGTCGTCGGATTGCGCACGGCAACCTCGACCGGTGAGGCCATCGAGTTGACGAAGTTGAACTGGCCGATCGGGCAGACGTGCTTGCAGAACGCCGCGCCCTTGAAGAAGCCGTCGATGACGAATGCGGACGCGAAGTAGGCGACGACCACCCAGGCCGTGAGCCACGGGCTGGACCACAGGTCGAACGCCTCGTACAGCCAGAAGAACGCCAGCAGCAACGCGACCGCCAGCCACTTGCCGGGCAGCCAGCGCGGCCAGGCGCGATCGCCGGGGAGCATCTTCTTGGCCAGCCGGCGCGGCAGCATGAACGGGCAGGCCATGCAGAACAGATTGCCGACCAGCAGCAGCGCTAGCACGACCAGCCCGCGCCAGTGGACCCACGGCAGCACGCCGGCCAGGTTCTTCGGGGCTAACGACGGCCCGATGAAGCCATCGAGCATGACTAGACCGGCCAGGATCAGCAGCGGAATCTGCATTGCCGTCCGGCCATGCTTCCAGCGCCAGAGCCGACCGAGGAGTGGCACGCGCATGAGATCACGTCGTGGATATGGCCGCTGGTCCCGTGTGTATAGCCGGACCGGCGAGGAGGTCATCCCTCGACCCCGTTAATGTCGAACGACACATTGACGGCGGACCCGTCGGCGTCAGTGCCGCTGACGGAGATAATCCAGTCGCCACCCATCGTGAACTCGAACGAATCGGTCACGTACGTGCCCGGATCAGTCTCGCTGAGGTCGCTGAAGACCGGCTTCATTCCGGCGTGGTTCATGTTGCCCTCGACCGAAATGGTCGCGCCGGAGGCGGGGTCACCATCTGCGTCTTTGAGCTGAATGGTCAGTGTTGCCGGCCCAACGGCGGGCGGCGAGGGATCGATAGTCCACGAAACCTGCGTCGAGGCACCCGACGCCTCGTCATTTCCACGGCTGCACCCAACCAGGAGCACCGGGATTACGAGCAACATGACGACGAGTAACGGCGTAGTACGCCGAACCTGAAACGACATAATGCACGTCTCCCTATTGAGCTTGTGACCGGTTTCACAACCAGCCCGGCTCAAGCATACGACACGGACGTGGTTTGGGGTCCTGGTCGGGAGGGGCGACCTACCCGCCGATGCGGGACATCTCGACCTTCTTGAGGTTGATCGTATTCTCCGACCGCAGCTCGGAGTAGCGGTCGGCGCGATTTCCCCAGACGCGTCCCACCAGCGCCGAGATGTCCTCGTCGGTTGAACCGTCGCGGAGCCTGGCGCGAAAATCGTGGGCGCGGGTCCCAAACAGGCAGGTGTACATCTGCCCGTCGGCGGACAGGCGCGCGCGGGTGCAATTACCGCAGAATGGCATCGTGACCGACGCGATGATGCCGAACTCGCCCTGCCCGTCGGCGTAGCGCCAGCGGTTGGCGACTTCGCCGGTGTAGTTCGGCGCAACCGGCTCTACCGGCCACTGCTCGTTGATGCGGTCCACGATCTCATCGGCCGAGACAACATCCTCCATGCGCCAGCCATTCGTGCTGCCAACATCCATGAACTCAATGAAGCGCAGGATGATGCCGGTGCCGCGGAAATGGTTGGCCATCTCCAGAATGCTGTGATCGTTGTAGCCGCGTTTGACCACCATGTCGATCTTGACCGGTGTCAGGTCGGCAGCCACGGCGTTGTCAATCGCCTGGAGCACTTTCGCGACCGGGAAGTTGACGTCGTTCATGGACTTGAAGACTTTGTCGTCCAGCGAGTCGAGCGAGATGGTGATGCGCTGTAGGCCAGCCGCGCGCAGCGCCCGCGCCTTCTTGGGCGACAGCAGCGAGCCGTTCGTCGTGACAGCGATATCGTGGATACCCTCGATCTCGACCAGCTTGCCGACGAGCTCCTCGATGTTGCGGCGCACCAGCGGCTCGCCGCCGGTCAACCGGATCTTCTCAACGCCGTGCGACACGAAGATGCGGGCCAGGCGGGTGATCTCGTCAAACGTCAGGATGTCGGTGTGCGGTAAGAATGGGTAGTTCGCGCCAAAGATCTCCTTCGGCATGCAGTAGACGCAACGGAAGTTGCATCGGTCTGTGACCGAAATGCGCAGGTCGCGAAGAGGTCGATTGAGGAGGTCGGTGGTTGCCATTGCTGCCACTCCGATTTTGGATACTTCAACGTTGAGTATATCGCGTTGAACCATGGTGCGGTACTGCGCGCGGGAGGATTCGTGACGTTCGACCTCTCGTGGCATTCTGTGTTCGTTGAGGTAAGTGTCGGATAGCGGTGGGATGAGAGGCAAGCGAGACTATGCGGATTGTCGTGACTGGTGGTGCCGGGTTCATTGGCTCGCACGTGGTGGATGCCTATGTCGGGCTGGGCCACGAGGTTCTCATCATTGACGACCTGTCGGCCGGACGGCGTGAGCAGGTGAACCCGCAGGCGCGGCTCGTCGAGCTGGACATCGCGTCGCCGGAGATTGGCGACGTGTTGCGCGACTTTCGCCCTGAGGTGATCAATCATCACGCGGCCCAGACGAGCGTGCGCAATTCGGTGAGCGATCCACTCAACGACTGCCACCGCAACATCGTGGGTTCGATTAATCTGCTGGAGGCCGCCTGGCAGGCTGGCGTCGGCAAGATCATTTACATCTCCAGCGGCGGCGCGATCTACGGCGAGCCGGAGACGCTGCCCTGCCCGGAGGACAACCCGATCGCAGCCGACTCACCGTATGGCATCTCGAAACACACCGTCGAGCACTACCTCGGCGTGTACTCGACCCTGCATGGTTTGCGCTACACGACATTGCGCTACGGCAACGTCTACGGTCCTCGACAGGACCCATACGGCGAAGCCGGCGTCGTCGCTATCTTCGCCGCCCAGATGCTGGCTGACGAGCAGGCCGTTATTAACGGCACCGGCGAGCAGCAGCGCGACTACGTGTATATCGCCGATGTTGTGCGCGCAAACGTCGCCGCGCTCGACAGCGGCGACGGCACAGCGCTGAACATCGCCTCCGGCGTCGGAACCTCAGTCAACGAGATCTTCGCGCTGCTCAAGGCCGCCACCGGCTACCAGCGCGAGGCCGGCTACGGCCCGGCCAAGCCGGGCGAAACGTTCCGTATCTTCCTCGACATCCGGCGCGCGCACGACGTCCTGGGCTGGACACCGGAGGTGCCGTTGGAAGACGGGATCGCGCAGACAGTTGCGTCGCTGGCGTAGCCTATTTTAGAGAGAGCACTGACAGAGGCTCGTGTCTCGTAGATCTGAAAGCGAGCGTATCCCATGACGCCGACACCGAGTCGTCTTCCGAATCCGGTTCCGTCCAGAACCAGCGCAGAGGGACACATTTCGGATACGTAAAGGAGACGACCACGATGTCAGAGAGTCTGACCGAGTTGTTCAGATATAACGTCTGGGCAACTGAGAGTCTTTTGGATGCCTGCGAAAGCCTGAGCATCGAGCAACTGGATGCAACTGCCGTCGGCACGTTCGGCACAATCCGCGACACACTTGTGCACCTTGTCGGCGCGCAGGAGCGTTTTGCTGCCGCGCTGGCCGAGGATGAGCAGGCCAACACCTCGCGGGAGCGTATGCCGTATACCGGCCTCGCCGATCTGCGTGTCGCCGCCCGCGCCAGCGGCGAGCGGCTCGTCGAGGTCGCCGAGAGCACGACTGATGGTGCGACCGTGCCAATCAACGATCGCGGCACGGCCTACACGATGCCGGTCTGGGTGCTGCTGCTGCAAACCCTCGTCCACGGCCTCGAGCATCGCACGCAGGTAGCGGCGATCCTCACCCAGCTCGGCGTCGACCCGCCGGGCATGGATGGCTGGACGTACCACGAGATGAACTTCGGCGCAGACTGGAGTCGGCTCTGGAGCTCATAGGCTCCTGATCGGTGTGGCCAGCTACCGCTGAGGAGCTGGCCACGCTGCCTCTGTTGCCCGCTTGCCGTTGTGACGATGGGGCAGGTCTGGCCTGCCTCACCCCCCCCCGCGCGGCAAAAGTGCCCTTCGCTTGCCCATTGCACATAACGTGGTGAGCCATGCACCAACCGGCGTTCGATGGCTCCTGACTTGCGCCAGCAACCGATAGTGGCCGGACTTGCCCAACAGATGTGAAATCAACCACCTCGCAATACGAGAGAATCCCGCAACCGCAAATCCAATTCAGAGGTGTATTGCACAGATGTCTTGTGGTAAATTCTTGGTCATCGGCGCAGATCCCGAGATCGCGGTTCTGGCGCCGACCAAATCCGATGGACAACCTGCCCATCGTCATAACGAACAGGGACGCGATGATCCCGAGCACTGTACGTGGTCGCTTGGTGCTTGGGGGAGCTAGCAGCGAACCCACCCCTTCATTAGAGAGGGTGTGGGTATCTGTATGCGCTCATCCAGCCTCCCGCGTCGGGTTGTCTTCGCTCGTGAGACGGCGACAGAACGTCGCACCCAGATCATCGATCATCCGGTCCTCGTCGGACGCGACAAGGTCGTTTTTGGCCTGATTGCCGTCGCCTGGCTGGCAGCCAGCATCGTCTTCTGGCGCTGGTGGATACAGAGCGACCACGTCCTGTCGCTGCCAACCTTTATCGTCGCGACATTCGCGCTCGCCTACGACCTGCTGATGATGCCGGCCGTGTTCATCTTCATGATGTTCAAGATGCGCCGCCCCGAGCCGATCAGCCCGCCGGATGGCTTGCGTGTGGCGATGGTGACGGCGATCGTGCCCTCGTCCGAGTCGATCGACGTGCTGGAGCGCACCCTCGCAGCGATGGTTCGCGTTCGCTATCCGCACGACAACTGGGTTCTCGACGAAGGCGGCGACCCGCAAGTACGGGCGCTCTGTGCCCGCTATGGCGCGAACTACTGGACCCGCAAAGGTGTACCCGAGTTCAATCAGCCGGAGTGGCCGTTTCAAGCGAAGACGAAATCCGGCAACTACAACTCGTGGTTCTCGCAAATTGCCTACGAGCGCTACGACTACCTGGTGCAGCTCGACACCGATCATGCGCCGGTCGAGGAGTACCTGGATGAGGTCCTCGGCTATTTCATCGATCCGGAAGTCGCCTACGTGGCACTCCCCAGTGTCTACTGGAATCTGGACGACTGGCCGTCGCGCGGTAGCTCCGAGCAGAGCCAGATCTTCCAGGGGCCGATCCAGATGGGTTATTACGGCTGGGCGCGCACGCCGATGATCATTGGCTCACATGCCGCCTATCGCATGTCTGCGCTGCAGGAGATCGGCGGCTTCGCGCCATCCCGCGCCGAGGACCACCTGGATTCGCTGCGATTTGCCCAGCTCGGGTACCGTGGCGTGTTCGTCTCCAAGGTTCTGGCGACCGGTCTGGGGCCGCACACGCTGTCCGACTATCTGGTGCAGGAGCATCAGTGGGCCTTCTCAATCATGCAGGTGCTGCTGAAATACGCCGGCGAGTCGGGCCGGCTTGGCTGGCGACAGCGCATCGCGTTCCTGTTTTCGGAATGCTGGTATTCGCTGTTCGCGTTCTGTTACCTGATCCTCTTCTCGCTGCCGATCTTCGCCCTGCTGACGAACCGGCCAATCGTCAACCTCAGCTTCCTGCAGTTCATGCTGCACTCACTGCCAATCACGTTGACGGCGCTCGTTGGCGTCGCCTGGGGCTACCGCAAGGGCTGGTATCGGCCTGGCAACCACTTCTTCATGTCGTGGCAGGGGATTATCCTCGCGGCTGCGCGCTGGCCGATCGTCCTGATCGCGCTGGTGAACGCGGTGATCTCGATCGTCTTTCGCAATGGCGCGTTCACCTATATGGTGACGCCGAAGGGACGGCGCGCGGTTCAGGCGAAGGACACGCTTCGCGTGATCGTGCCGTTCGTCGTGCTGGCCGTCGTGCCGATTGCCACCGTGATCGCCTATCCATTCCTCGGCCGCGGCACGAGCTTTGATGCCGCTGGCTACGTCGCCTTCGCGTTGCTTAGCTCGATCCTTTACACCAGTCTCGTCGTCGCGGCGTTCTTCGATCACATCCGCTCGAACCTGCGCGCGCGCGTCGGAATGCGGCGAGCCCTGGGCGGTGCTGTGCCAATCGCGGTGATCGCGGTGCTTCTGCTACAGGGGATTGTGGTGGGCGGCTCGATCAATCGCGTGCACGCGCTGGAAGCGCTGCGCTACGATCCGGGTGTTGCTCATCCGTCGAGCCGCCCCAACGTTGCAGAGCTCGCCGATGATGGGGAGTCAGTTGAGGCGCTTGTGCCTCAGCCAACGCCGACACCGTTGCCAACTCCGACTGCCGTTCCGACGGCTACGCCGACTGTGGTGCCGACGGCGACGCCAGCGCCCCGGCTGGTGTCATCTCCGCTGTTCAATCCGGCCGCAAGCGGTGTGACGTTCGGCGCATATGACCCCGATGGCAACCTTGCTCGCATCTCGCGACTGGATCACCTGTTTACTCGCTGGATGGACGACGATACCGGCGGTGTGCCGCTTGACGACATTCAGCGCTCGTACGATCGTGGCGTGCCGGTGATGCTCTCGCTGGAGCCGTGGCCGATCGCTGGCGTCGGCGGCGACGACCTGGCGGATGCGGTCGTGCAGGGCGAGTACGACGCGATCATCAGTCGCGCTGCCATTGCGGCCCGCAGTGTTGATCAGCCGATCCTGATTCGCTTCGGTCACGAGATGGATCTTGCCGGCCTGTATCCGTGGTCCAATGCGGACGCCGACAAGTACATCGCCATGTACCGTCATACCGTCCGTCTGTTCCGCGCCGCAGGAGCGACCAACGTGCTGTGGGTCTGGTCGCCGGCCGGAACCGAAGATGCGCTGCGCTATTACCCCGGCGATGCCTGGGTGGATTACGTTGGCCTGACCGTGCTGGAGTACTCCGGATGGGAGACGGCAGCCGGCCACGCCGAGCCACGCGACTACAAGGATCTGATCAACGAGAAGTACCAGCTCGTCATCACGCTCGGGAAGCCGATCATGATCGCCGAGGCAGGGATCGATCTGCCGGGAGAGCTCAAGGCTAAGTCGGTGCGGCGGATGGTCGAGATCATGGAATCGTTCCCGAAGATTCGGGCCGTTGTGTACTTCAATGCGCGCAATCCGGTGACGCCGATTATGACGGAGCAGCCGCAGTGGACGCTGCGCCCGGCAGACCGTGCGATCCTGTCCTCAGCGCTCGACGGCGCGGACTGGTTTACGCGCTAACACGAAAATCGCCACCCTCGACGAGCCGTGCCGCTGCCGCTACAAAGCGCGCAGCGGCACGGCTCGTCATGCCTGAACGCAGATGAAGACTTCGCAATCTACTGACAAGACTGTAAGATAGCTCAGGCTGTCGATCGTTCTTCACGACGCATTCGTCCCTGATCGCTGGCCCGGACTTACTGTCGTGGCTGTCGAAGAGGGCGGGGGAGCGAGTGCCGATCGAACATGATCTGCAGGCGACGCCCGGAAGCGCAAGGTGGTTGACGTGACGGGAGTTGTCAATCGCGGCATCATCACCAGTGTTCTGGTGCTGCTGGCACTGTCGCCGATACAGCTGTTTGGATATTCCGGAGTGATTGGCTCTTCGTTCGATGCCGCCGACACGCGCCTCACCGGGTCGGCGGACAGATCTGATGCCGTCGCCGCGCGCAGACCGACGCCACCGGTCGTGTTCGGTGTCTATCCCGATGCCGGCAACGGCGAGCTCGGCTATGTCGATTCGCCGGAAGGGCAGGCCGCCGACGCGGCGCTTCAGGCGCTGCGCGGCGATAAGCCATTCGACGTGCATCTGTATACCGCCTGGAGCTGGCACGACAGCGCTGATCTCGACGCGAAGATCGAGCGCTACACCAGGGCCGGTCTGACAATCACGCTCACAATGAAGTACTCGCCGCCGGCTGGACGCGATGGTGATGTCGATGGCTACGTCGATTTTGTTCGGTCGGTCGTGCGTCGCTATCGGGGTAATCCTGCGGTGCAGGCCTATGTGATCGGCAACGAAGCGAACGTCACCTGGGGCAATCCGGAGTCGTCTGACGGCCCATTCCTGAATGCTGACCACGCGGTCGCGAAGGGGATCGTTGCGGCGCGACGCGAGCTGCTCGCGATTCGGTCGTCGGCAGGAGTCGGCACCAGCATGGCGATCATCGAGCCAGGGCATGACGCGGCGTTCGTCCGCCGATTACGAGAGATCGGTGGACGCCAGTTCTCATCGTCATTGTCATTCCTCGGCATCAACGTGTACCCGGGGCTATGGCCAGTTGGTTCCGGCGATCCATATCAGGACATGATCGCGCATCTCCGCAGTACGCGAACTGCCCTCGCACAGGCGGGCTTCGGTTCGGCCGTGACGATTTCGGTGCTCGAAAACGGATTCCCGACGCTGGACGAGGACGATCAGGCATCACGGCTAAGCCAGATGGTGCAGGCGGTCTGCGCTGTTGCAGGCGAAACTGGCGTTCGCAACTACAGTTGGTTTGGCATGCGCGACGCTGATTCGTCGTCAGACAATCCCTATGCGCACTACGGCCTGCTGCGCTCGGACCTCAGTGCGAAGCCGGCGTTCACCGCGTATCAGAGTCTGATCCAACGCTCTTGCCGCTAAGCGGTGAGCCGGCGCGAGATCATCGAATTGTCAGATGCGGCAGCCTCCCCGCCCGCAGTTGTTCTTGGGCTGTTGCCGCAGGTCAAACGCAGCGAACGATGACGAGCGTGGCGGGAAACGGATCGCCCAACCCGCTCGTGCGGTCGACGACTTAGCGCACCGACGCGGTGGTGCCGGGGGCTATCGGCAGGCGGACCCGGAACGTTGTGCCCTGGCCGGGTGTGCTTTCGACAGCGACGCTGCCGCCCTGTGCTTCGGTAAGCTCCTTCACGATCGACAGACCCAGCCCGCTGCCGTCGTGCGATCGTTGGCCCTGTTCAATCTGGTAGAAGCGCTCGAAGACCCGGCCCAGTTCCTCGCTGGTCATGCCGATGCCAGTGTCGCTGACACGCACTTCAATCGAGCGATCGAGCGCTTCGGCATCGACGACGATCAGGCCGCCCTCCGGCGTGTAACGCAGCGCGTTGTAGAGCAGATTGCCGAGGATCTGTCGTAACCGCGTTTCGTCGGCCAGCGCGGGGGGCAATCCGGCTTTCACGACCGACTGGACGCTGACGCGCTGTTGGGACCAGGCGACCGGTTGGATGGCCCCGACCATCTGTGTAGCCAGCGCCGCGATGTCGACGGCTTCCGGTGACATCGGCAGTGATGTTTCTTCGAGCCGGGCCAGCGTGAACAGGTCGTCAATCAGGCGGCTCAGTGTCGTTGTCTCAGCGTGGACAACCTCCAGCGCCCGTTGTGTCTCCGGATCGAACGGGCCGGATTCGCCCTGCAGCATCTGCTCGACGCGCCCCTGGATGATGGCGATCGGCGTTCGCAGGTCGTGCGAGACGTTGGCGACGAACGTCTTGCGCTCGCGGTCGGCGCGGTCGAGGTGAGCCAGCATGTCGTTAAAGCGCTGACCGAGCTGGGCGATTTCATCCTGACCGGATACGGAAACCTGCTTGGCGCGGTCGCCGGCCACCATCGCCGTCGCAGTCTCGGTCAGGGCTTCGATTCGTCGTGATACGCGCCGCGCGCGCCAGATGCCGACCGGAATCGCGACCACGAGGGTTGGTATGAGGATCAGCCCGAACAGGAGCGTGTTGGCGATAGCCAACGTCGCCAGCAGGTCCGGTTGCTGCGCAATGGCCCGCAGTGTTGGCATCGTCGTCAGCGTGCTGCGCGTCGCAACGACGCCCACCAGCCGTGGGCCATCGAGGATCGGGTACGCGGCGACCGTGACGCTATCGACGGAGTCGACTACATACAGCTCGCCGAAGTCGTTGGTGGTGCCGTTCAGTTCGATGATGCGCGCGACGAGGCGATTGGCCAGCTCGGAGGTCGGTGACTCGCCGGCCTCGGGCGAGTTGACCATCCACGACGTATCGGAGGTCGCGACGACTGCGCCACTCGGATCGGCGATAAGCGCGCTATCGACGGTCGAGGTGACGCCGATCGATGATGAAGATTCGCGGTTGTTCACCACGCCATCAACGATGTTCTGCAGGCGCAGCTGGTCGGCGGCAGTCAACGTCGCGTCCCCGTCCGCGAGTCGTTCAACGAGTGGATCGTTGCGCAGCGAGATCGCGACCGACTGCGCAACATCGACGGACGAGAAGTCGGTGTAGTTGTTGCTCAGGAAGAGGGTGATCCCGACGACAACGGTGATGACGGCCAGCGTCTCAATGACAATCGCGGTCAACATAACGACGAGAATGTGCGACGTGATGAGCTGGATGCTGATGTAGCGGCGGTACAGCCGGAACGGCCAGCCGATCCAGCGGAATGGCGCGAGCAGCGGACTCATCGGTCTGCGGGGAGTGCGCCGGTCATGACGAGCCGGCCGACTGATCGTACTTGTAGCCGACACCCCAGAGCGTCGCGACGCGATCCGCCGCTGGTCCCAGCTTGCGGCGCAAACGCAGGATGTGTGTGTCGACTGTGCGGTCGAAGCCGGCGAAATCATCTCCCCAGAGGCGGTCCAGCAGATAATCGCGGCTGAACGCGCGGCCAGGGTTCGAGGCCAGCAGATACAGTAGATCGAATTCGCGGGCGGTCAGACCGACGTGGACGTCGTCGACGCGTACCTCGCGGCTGGTCGGATCGATCCACAGCCCGCCGTCGTCGATCACGCGCTGGTTGCTGCCGTCGACACGTGAGTGGGCGCGCATCATATCGACGCGGCGCAGCATCGCGCTGACGCGGGCCTGCAGCTCGCGAACGGAGAACGGCTTGGTCAGGTAGTCGTCAGCGCCGAGCTCCAGGCCGAGCACGCGGTCCAGCTCGGTCGACTTGGCGGTCAGCATCAGGATCGGCGTGATGTGCTGCTGGCGGAAGCGGCGGGTGATTTCCAGCCCGTTGACCCCCGGCAACATCAGGTCGAGAACGATCAGGTCGGGAGTTGGGCGGCCGGAATCGAGCAGGCGATCCAGCGCGGCGTTGCCGTCGTAGAGCGCCTCAATCTCGTGGCCCTCCTCGCGCAACGCGCTACTGATGATCGCCGCGATCTCGCGTTCGTCCTCAACAATGACGATATGTGCCATGGTCCCCCGGAGGCGGTCTGCGTCAGCCTCGTTGACGCTCGCCTCCGGAGTATAGCTAGTGGCGCTGAGCAGCATGGCCGTAATGTCCCCGCGTGAGCTTGCGTTCTTCCTCTATCAGCAGCTCCGGGGCGGCTGTGCCGAGCAGCAGAATGCGGCCAACCTCGGAGAGCGTGTGCAGGGCACGGCTGGCGGCGCTCCGCTGCGCGCCCATCGTCGGTCGTCCAGCGCCGGTCGCGTTGCCCGCGACGTTGCCGGCGGTTCCGGTCAGCATCATCGACTGATTCGCCATGTCCTGCCTCCACGTCATTGTGGTGGTGCCGGTCGATCGTCGTCCGGCTTCCATTCGGTTACATGCCTATCGTAGAAGCAGATTGCGGCGCCGATATGGCGCAGTTGTGACAAAACGGTGACATGCAATGTCGCGATGGTGAAAAAGGGAACCGGCGGTTGTGGGGGAACCGCCGGCTCAAAAGGGGAAGGGGTATGGGGTTTGGGGGAATCTGTTGAATCAGCCTCCGGACGAGACGTCCCGGCGACGGAAGATCCAGAAGCTCGCTGCGATCATCGCGACCGTGTAGGCGGTCAGCAGCGCTGCCGCGCGCCACGGATCAGGTAAACCATCGCTCGACCAGGTGCGCTCGCCGATGTAGTTCAGTTCGCTGATCGCATTCATATTCGGTGAGAGCAAGAAGTTGGAGATCGTCTCTCCGACATTGCCCATCAGGCCGAGCAGGCCGACGGCAATGCCTTCGAACACCATGAATCCGATCCCGACCGCAATACCGGCCGCCAGTGAGCGGCTGAACACAGTGACGGTGAAGGCCAGCACGGCCGAGACGAACAGGATGAAGATCGTACGGACGAACATCAGCAGCAGGTCGATGGCGGTACTGCCGTTCAGCCAGCTCATGTCGAGCGTGTGACCGCCGAAGATGGCGATGCCGACCGACGTGACGGTGAAGGCGATGAAGCCGACGAGCGTCAGCGCGATTGTCACCAGCGCGACCGTCACCAGCTTGGATGCGATAAGCCGCGCACGCGGGACACCGGAGCCGACCAGCACGCGGATCGTGCCCCAGCTGTATTCCGAGCCGATAATCGCGGCCGAGATCACGACGAGCAGAATTCCGCCGATGCCGCCGATGATGCCGAAGCCGTCCTGGAAGACGCCCGGAAAGAGGAAGCTCTGGACATCCTGGTCGAGCGAAACACCCGGCGGGCGCTCGGACGCACGCGTCGCGATATAGCCAATCGCCATCAGGCCGGAAAGCAGCGCGGCCATGATGCCGAAGATGACGAACGTCATCGGGCGATAGCGCAGCTTACGCAGCTCCATCCGCACCAGATCGCGGAAGCTTGGCTGCCCGGCCGGAATCGTCGTCGCAGGAGTCGCGGGCGCAGCAGTCAGATTCGTCGCGGTCATGCTGGCACCTCCTGCTCCGCGTTGTTCGTCAGATCGAGGAACGCCTCTTCGAGTGAGTGCTGGATCGTGTGCAGCTCCTCAACGCCGATGCCGGCATTGACGAGCGCCGCATTGATTTCGGCGGGTCGCAGCCCCTCAGCGCTGATCATCAGCTCGTTGTCGTCGATCACAATGTCAGCGCCCTGCAGCAGCCCGCGGACAATGTCCTCGGCACGCTCCGGCGCGTCGACGCGGACGAGAAGTCGTGGCTCGCTGTTGACCATTTCGTCCACCCAGCCTTCGGCGATCAGCTTGCCGCGCTGAATGATCGTGACGCGGTCGCAGACCTGCTCAATCTCATTCAGCAGGTGGCTGGAAATGAAGATGGTCTTGCCTTCGCTGGCCAGTTGCAGGATGAGATGGCGAACTTCCGCCATGCCGGCTGGGTCGAGGCCGTTCGTTGGCTCGTCCAGCACCAGCAGCTCCGGGTCGTGCAGGAGCGTCCAGCCGATGCCGAGGCGCTGCTTCATGCCGAGCGAATATTCTGAGTACTTGCGATTGGCCGCGCCACTGAGGCCGACGATCTCGATGACCTCGTCAATGCGCTTGTCGGTCACACCCGGACGCAGATCGGCGAGCACTCGCAGGTTGCGACGCCCGGACAGGTAGGGATAGAACGCCGGCGACTCGATGATCGCGCCGACGCGCGGCAATGTCTCGTCGCGCTCATCCAGGCTCTTGCCGAACAGCCCGATCGATCCCGAGCTGGGGGCAACCAGGCCGAGCAGCATACCGATGGTTGTGCTCTTTCCCGACCCGTTCGGCCCGAGGAAGCCATAGATCTCGCCGCGTCGCACCTCGAAGCTCACGTCATCGACAGCGGTGACAGCGCCGTAGCGCTTGGTCAGGTGATCGGCGCGGATGATCGGCTCGGCCGAGCGCTCACGTCGTCGCTTGTTGCGCCGGCCTGGCCGGCCATTCGTGCGTGGTGTGGTGATCGGCGCACTCACCGTAGACACCCCCTCAACGGTTTGTTCGTTGCCGGCGCCGTTGCCGACATTGCTATTCTCCGAGCCAACAATGGACTGCGTGTTACAGGGTTGTGACGTTTCTGTGAACTGTTCCGCGATGGCGACACTCGGCCAGTGTCAGGTCTGACCTTCCGGACAGTCACATCGATGTGCGCGCTCAGTATCGTTAGCCGCCTGTGACAAAGGTGTCGCGGGAGTCGCTCATCGAACGGAGCCGCCTATGCCAGGCATGACGAAATTAACCGGTCGGATTAACGAGCAGAACGCGCGCTGGTATGCGCTGGTCGCGTCCTGCTTTGCATTGTTCATGGCGATTCTCGATAACCTGGTTGTGAACGTCGCGCTGCCGACGATCTCGAAGGATCTCGAAGCGACGACGACACAGCTCCAGTGGATCGTGTCTGCCTACATCTTAGTGTTCGCCTCCCTGCAGATCACCGCTGGTGGACTCGGCGACCGGCTCGGCCGCAAGCGCTTCTTCATGGCGGGCATCGCGCTGTTCACCGCAACGTCGCTGCTGGCTGCCTTTTCGCAAAACGTCGAGATGCTGATCCTGGCGCGTGCGTTACAGGGTCTTGGCGCGGCGTTCATTCTGCCGCTCTCGCTGTCGATCATCTCCGAGGCGTTCCCGCCGGAAGAACGCGGGAAGGCGCTCGGCATCTGGTCGGCAATCTCCGTCTCCGGTCTGGCGCTCGGCCCGGTCGTCGGCGGCCTGCTCGTGCAATACGCGAGCTGGCACTGGATCTTCCTCGTCAACATCCCGATCGGCATCGTGGCGTTGCTCGTCAGCTCGGCGGTCATCCGTGAGACGCGCGACACGTCCGGCACGGTCGCAACCGACATCCCCGGCACTGTCCTGGTCACCGGTGCGATCGCGTCCCTGACCTGGTCGCTGATCGAGGCCGGTAACCGCGGCTGGGGTGATTCGCTGATCGTCGGCGCGCTGGCGCTGGCGGCGGTGCTGTTCGTCTCGTTCGTCCTCGTCGAGCTGCGCACAGAGCGCCCAATGGTGCCGATGCGCTTCTTCCGCTCGTCGACGTTCACGGGCGCGAACCTCGTCGCCTTCGCCGTCTCATTCCTGATCGCCGGTATCGCGTTCTTCGGCACGCTCTACCTGCAGAACATCCACGGCTTCTCGCCGGTGCGTTCGGGTCTGGCGCTGTTGCCGATGGTCGCGGTGATGATGGTCGCCTCGCCAATCTCCGGCATGATGGTCAGCCGCATCGGCGCGTCGAAGCTCCTGGCGGCCGGCATGGTCATCGCCGGCATCGGCACGCTGCTGTTCATGCGTGCCAATGTGCATGGCACCTATCTCGACATTCTGCCGTCCTACCTGGTCATGGGCCTGGGCATGTCGCTCATCTTCGCTCCGATGACGACTGCAGTACTCAACAGCGTCGAGGCCGGCAAGAGCGGCGTCGCGTCAGCCGTCAACGGTGCAATCCGCGAGATCGGCAACGCGTTCGGTGTCGCGCTGCTCGGTACGGTCATGAACCGCGCCTACCAGAACTACTTCAGCAGCGATGCCCAGGTGCGCGCGCTGCGTGACAGCCCGGACGGCGGCCCGCTGAAGCCGGTTCTGGATATCCTCGGCGCGGGCATGAGCTACGGAGGGCGGGTGATCCAGGATCAGACGCTCTTTCCGGGCGTCCCGGCGGACGTCACCTCGATGCTGCGTGAGGTGTCCAGCAACGCCTTCATGGTCGGGATGGATCGCGCGATCGTCGTCTCGGTGGCGGTCATCATGGTCGCCGCTGTCGTCGCCTGGAAGCTGATCAACGACGAAGTCGTTGCGGCGCACCCGGTCAGCGAGCACGCGGCATTCCCGGTCGAGGTCGAAGCCATTCCGGTTCCGGAAAGCGGCGACTGACCTCACGATCAATCAGCCCCACACGCAACGAGGCGAGCCACTGCGGCTCGCCTCGTTTGCTATCTTGACGATCCGTCCCTGCGCAGGCACCCTCACTGCGAGTGAGGCCGGGCAGGGGAGCCCGACACAGAGGTAAGGGGAGTGTTGCCGGTGCGCATCTGCACGACGGTCGCTGAAGTGCGTGAGGCGCGACGAGCGCTGCCCGACCCGCTCGGGCTGGTGCCGACGATGGGCGCGCTGCACGACGGCCATCTCGCGCTCGTACGCCGAGCGCGCGCCGAGAACGCGTCCGTCGCCGTCTCGATCTTCGTCAATCCAACCCAGTTCACCTCGGCCGACGACTTTGGTCGCTACCCGCGCGATACTCAGCGCGACATAACGTTGCTGGCCAACGAGGGCGTCGATCTGGTCTTTCTGCCGCGGGTTGAGGCGGTCTATCCGACAGGACATTCCACGTCGGTCGATGTCGGCCCAATCGCCCGCGCATTCGAGGGTGCCGCGCGTCCCGGTCATTTCACCGGCGTCGCAACGGTCGTCACGATGCTGCTCAACATCGTCCAGCCGCAGACCGCGTATTTCGGTCAGAAGGACGCCCAGCAGTTGGCGGTCGTCAGCCGCCTGGTCACTGATCTGGCGCTGCCAGTCGAGATCGTGCCGGTGCCGACCGTGCGCGATAGCGACGGCGTGGCGCTGAGCAGCCGCAACGTGCTGCTATCGCCATCTGCGCGATCGGCAGCCGCCGCCATCCCGCAGGCGCTGGCTGACGTGCGCGCTGCCTGGGAGTCCGGCCAGCGGGACGCCGCACAGCTGCGCGAAGTGTTGCACCGTCGTCTGGGCTCCGAGCCTGCGATCACCATCGACTACGCCACGCTGGTGGATCCCGCATCGTTCGCCGAGTGCGACGGGACGATCGATGGGGACGCGCTTGTCATCGTCGCCGTCATCGCAGGCGGCGTCCGCCTGATCGACAACTGGCTCCTTCCTCGCGGCAGCGTGTCGACATAATATCGCCAGCAGCTCGTTGCATGTATTCAGGAACAACCGAATTACGCGACAATGGGCGCGACTGATCGTCGGCAGCGATCAACTGAACTGGAAGGGGATGTGGAATGAGCCATGAGACAACGGATGTCGTCATCATCGGTGGCGGCGTCAATGGCAGCTCGACCGCGTACCACCTGGCGCGTGTGGGCAAATCGGTGACAGTCGTCGACCGCTGGGAACCGGCCACTGAGCCGGCCGCCTCGTGGGCCAGCGCCGGCGGCGTTCGCCGCCAGGGCCGCCACCAGGCCGAGGCCGCGCTGGCGACCGAAGCGATCGACCGCTGGCGCACGCTGGAGGAAGAGCTCGGCGCAGACGTCCGCTACCGCCGCGAGGGCAACCTCCGCGTCGCCGAGACGGACGATGAGGCTGAGACGATCCGGCAGTTCGTCGAGACTCAGCACGCCAACGGCTTCACCGACGTGCGCTTCGTCGACGCCAAAGAAGCGCGCGAGATTGCACCGGCCGTCAACGATCGCGTCATCGCCGGCAGCTACTCGCCGGAAGATGGCCACGCCGACCCGGCCGCCACCACGCGCGCCTTCGCCGCCGCGGCACAGCGCCACGGTGCGACGTACCTGACCAACACAACCGCCACCGAGCTCATCGTCGAGAACAATCGCGTGGCCGGCGTGCGGACATCCGCTGGCGACATCCTGGCCGACGCGACTGTTGTCGCCGCCGGTGCCTGGAGCGATGCGCTGCTGGCACCGCTGGGCGTCGTACTGCCGGTGCGCATGCACGCGCTGCAGATGGTGCTGTCCACTCCGACGACGTCCGGGCTGGTCAAGCCGGTCATGGGCGGCATCAGCTACCGCCTGTCGCTCAAGCAGCTGCCGTCCGGCGAGTTCCTGCTCGGCGGTGGCTGGCCCGGCCAGCCCTCGACCGATCGCCTCAGCTACGAGCGCATCGATGAGAGCGTCGCGGGCAACTGGTCACACGGCGCACGCCTGATCCCGCTGCTGAATGAGCTTGACATAGCGCGCAGCTGGTGTGGCCTTGAAGCCATCAGCATCGACGAGATCCCGTACGTCGGTCGCTATTCCGCCGTCGACGCGCTCTTCATCGCCGCCGGCTTCTCCGGCCACGGCTTCGCCATCGCACCGGCCGTCGGCCGCGCCGTCGCCGACCAGATCCTCGGCAAGGACGTCCCCGAGCTCAGCGGCCTCACACCGGATCGCCTCGACACCATGGACGCCACCGCCGTCCAGACCTACATCACCGCCGACCCCGTTCGCTTTCACCTCGCTGGCTAACACCTCGCGACGCTGCACGGCGACCGAGCCAGTCCTGCATGGGCTGCTCGGTCGTCATGGCGGTGTGTGAGGGGTTGGTTTGGGGGGTTAGGGTTTTGCGTACAAGAACCGTTATCCGCAAAACAGTTGAGGTCGAACCAGCGAAACCATCGCTTGCGACACGCCACCCCCCCGGGTATCCTGCTGCCATTGGAGTATCTGTATCTTGTACGCGGTCATCGGGATCCGCGGGAAACTGAGCGCAGCCACGCGTCTTCATCTTCTACCAGCGCTCGGATGCACGCCTGTCGAAAAAATGAGGATTCATGACGACGCACTCGAGTGTCAAGCGGTCGCAGCGTATCCAACCAGCGAACTCGGCCACGCGCCCCAGGAAACATGAGCAGTTTGTCAAGTCGCGCCACCGCGTGAAGACCTATGGTGAGGTATTCACACCGCCCCAGATGGTCAACGAGATGCTCGATCTCGTCCGCCCAGAGCTTGAGACGGGCCCTCAATTCGTAGACAAGACCTTCTTTGAGCCCGCCGCGGGTGACGGTAACTTTCTCGTCGCGATACTCCATCGCAAGCTTGGAGCGATCAGAAGGCGCTATCAACCCGAGTTCTGGCCCACGGAATCCCTCTTCGCTCTTGCATCGATTTACGGCGTCGAACTCCTCGCGGATAACCACGAAGCCGCGAAAGCGACGCTGCGAGCCGAGTTCGTCCGCTTCCATGAACGAAATGGCGTCAAATGCGGCCATCGCACCAATCTGTGGCGCGCGGCGACGTATCTCATCCGCGTGAACATCCGCCAAGGAAACACTCTCACTGGCCTCGACGCCACGGGTCAGTTGATCGAATTCTCCTGGTGGCACCGGATTCTCAACATTCCCGGCACGGTCCAGCGGGAGCCCTTCACCCTTGATTCGCTGCGCGGTGCGAACCAGGGTGCGTTCGATTTCACTGTCTACGCCAAATTCGAGCCGTGTCGTATTGATCACGTTCATAAGGAGGTGAGGGTCGATGGCTAGTCCGAAGATCAAGACGTACCGCGAGATCACCCCTCTCATCTACTCATGGACGACGCCCGATATCCCCAAGTACCAGGGTTGGGAGAAGATCGGATATACCGAACAGGAAAGCGCCAACAAGCGCATCGAGCAGCAGGCATCGCAGCTCTCGGTGACAAAGATTATGAAGTGGTCCCGTCGAGCGATCTTCACCTCCGAAGCGGGTGGGCATTTCACCGACAACGATTTCCACGCCTACCTGCGCCAGCAGGGCATCGAGCGCGAGATCATGCCCAAACGCACCGAGTGGCATCGCTTCGAAGGCGAGCCGAAGTCGTCGCTGGACTACTTCAACGACTTTGCAGGACAGGACTTCGCTTACCTTCAGACCGGAAGTCAGGACGACTACGTCCTCCGCCCCGAGCAGCGAGCCGCCGTTAATCAGGCTCTCGACGCCTTCCAGAATGGATACGAAGAAGTCCTCTGGAATGCCAAGCCGCGGTTCGGCAAGACACTGACGACCTACGACCTCATGCGCGCACTCGATGTACGGAAGGCGCTCATCGTCACCAATCGTCCAGCGATCGCTAATTCGTGGTTCGACGACTTCGTCCGATTCATCGGACATCAAACGACATACGTGTTTGTTTCTGAATCCTCGTCGCTCGCCGCACGCGCACCGATGACTCGCGAGCAGTGGCTCGGTTACAGTGCTGCGCACGTTGACCATGACCCCCGCATCATTGAGTTCGTGTCACTCCAGGATCTCAAGGGCTCCCGGTACTTCGGTGGGCCGTACGACAAGCTCAAGCACATCGCCGATTTTGACTGGGATCTGCTCGTCATCGACGAGGCCCACGAAGGTGTCGATACGACGAAGACGGACGTTGCGTTCGACCAGATCAAGCGCTCGCACACGCTCCACCTGTCAGGCACGCCGTTCAAGGCACTGGCCTCCGGCAGGTTCGGCGCAGACCAGATCTTCAACTGGACCTATGAGGATGAGCAAACTGCACGCGAGAACTGGACCGACAACACGGCAGAGAATCCGTATGCCGCACTTCCGACGCTCAACATGCTGACCTATCAGGTCTCTCGCATGATCATCGATCAACTCTCTGTCGGCGTTGCCATCGACGAAGACGAAGGGAACATCGACTATACGTTCGACCTGGGCGAGTTCTTCAGCACGAAGGAGAGCGGCTTCTTCGAACACGAGGTCGAGATTGAGAAGTTTCTCGATTGCCTGACCACCAACGAGAAGTACCCGTTCTCCACGCCGGCCCTTCGCAACGAGATTCGTCACTCATTCTGGCTGCTTGACCGTGTCGCGTCGGCCAGGGCGCTTGAAAGGATGTTGAAGAAGCATGACGTGTTCAAGGACTACACCGTCGTCCTCGCCGCTGGCGATGGGCGATCCGACGCTGACGACCCGGTTTCCATCGGAAAATCGTTGGACAACGTTCGAGCGGCGATCGAGAAGGCGGAACGTGAGGGTGGCAAGACCATCACACTGTCGGTCGGTCAGCTCACTACTGGTGTTACTGTACCCGAGTGGACCGCGGTCATCATGCTCTCGAACGTCACGTCGCCCGCGCGCTACATGCAGGCTGCGTTCCGCGCGCAGAACCCCTGCACATTCCAGCGTGCCGAATCGGTCTTCCAGAAGGAGAACGCCTACATCTTCGACTTCGCGCCTGAGCGAACCCTCACCGTGTTCGATGCATTTGCCAACAACCTGAGTCCGAATCCGTCGGGTGACCAGGGTGTGCGGCAGGAAAACATCCGACGATTGCTCAACTTCTTTCCCGTTATCGGTGAGGACTCCGAGGGGCGCATGGTCGAACTCGACGCCACCCAGGTCCTCACGTTCCCTCAAGTCTTCAAGGCCCGCGAGGTCGTTCGCCGCGGATTCCTCTCCAACCTCCTGTTCGCTAACGTCGCAGGCATCTTTCGCTACTCCGAGCACGTCAAGGAAATCTTGGAGAAACTGCCGACAGCGACGCAGGGCAAGCTCAAATCCAGTCAAACCATCGAAATGCCCGAACCCCCGCCCTCCTTCGACGCCGAAGGCAATGTCTCTGTCGACTTTGAGACCGTCATCAGTCCGAAGATCGCCGAACTTGGCAAACCAGTCTGGAAGGTCGAGGATATCGCACCGATCGAGCGTGACACTCCCCATCACCAGGCCGCCCAGCACATCGCAAAACTCGTGACCGAGAAGACTCGTGAGGTCCGGGAAGAGCTCAAGGTCGAATATGGGCTGACCGCCAGACAGATTGAGCGCGACGAGAAGCAGACAGAAGCCAAGGTGAAGGCCGATGTCGAACGCGCTCTCATAGAACGCAATATCGCGGACAAGCGCTTCGACGATGCGGTGAAGGAAGCCGCCACCGAAGCAGAGGCAGAGGCAGTTGAGGCGCAGCGAGCCGAGCACGACAAGGCGTTCCAGGAGAACATCCTGGCAATTGTGAACACCACCACTGATGCGGTCGCAACCGAGGTCGTCACCCGCGAGGAGACCAGAAAAGAGCAGAAACGCGCCAACAAAACAATGGACGATATACGCTCGCACCTGCGCGGTTTCGCTCGTACGATCCCGATGTTCCTGATGGCGTACGGCGACCGGAGCACTCGGCTGTCGAACTTCGACCAGTACACCCCGGAAGACGTATTTAAAGAGATCACGGGTATCAGTGTGGCCGAGTTCCGGCTACTGCGCGACGGCCGAGAAGTCACCGAGGAGGACGGCACGGTCACGACGATCCCCGGCCTATTCGACGATCTGGTCTTTGACCAGTCGATCCAGGAGTTCCTCGACAAGAAGAAAGCGCTGGCAGACTACTTCGACGAAGCGCAGACTGAGGACATCTTCGCCTACATCCCCCAGCAGAAGGCGTCGCTCGTGTTCACGCCGCAGCCCGTGGTGAAGATGATGGTCGATATCCTCGAAGCGAAGAACCCCGGCATTTTCGAGGACCCGTCAAAGACGTTCGCTGACCTGTTCTCTACCGCTGGGCTGTTCCTCATGGAAGTCGTGCGACGTCTCGACACCGGGCTTGCTGCCGCGATCCCCGATCCTGAAGATCGGCTCCAGCACATTCTTTCCTCGCAGATCTTCGAGATGAGCCACAACGAATTGCTGCACCGCATTACCATCGAGGCTGTCTCAGGCGGTGTCCAGGAACGCAAGACTTGGATTGAGGATTCGGGCCACTTCAAGGTGGGCAACCTGGCAGCGATGAACCCCACCGAACGCCGGCAGCTGGTCGACGACATGTTGACGGAAGGAAACTAGTCATGAGCAAGAAGTTCGATGTCGTCATTGGCAATCCGCCCTACCAGGAGGAGGCCCAGGGCAATGCAACCAATCAGATGCCGCTCTATCACCTATTCATGGAGGCGGCTTACGAGGTTGGTAGGAAGGCCGTACTGATCACTCCAGCGCGATTCCTATTCAACGCGGGCTACACTCCGAAGAGATGGAACGCGAAGATGGTTGGTGATCCACATTTGACGGTCCCATTCTACACACCAAACAGTGACAAATTGTTTCCAGGTACGGACATCAAAGGAGGAGTGGCCGTCACCTACCGTGACGATTCACGGACGGATGGACCTATCGGGAAGTTTAATAAGCATCCTGAACTCGACAATATCATTCACAAGGTCGCAGAGAGTGGTAGCTCGTCATTAATGGAACTTGGGATCACGAATGATCGCGTGTACCGGTACACGCAAGCTCTACACGATGATTATCCTCAGGCCTCCGGCCTTATGTCGAAGGGAAACCATTTCAAGATCGATTCCAAGGCTTTCTCTCGACTCGCATCTATCTATTTCGTAGATCAGCCCGCCGACGGCTATGCTTATTTGCGCGTTCTAGGACTTGACGAGAAGAAGCGCTCGTTCCGATGGATCCGTAGTGACTACATCGCGGGCCCGGACGCACTTTACAGATATAAGGTGGCTCTCCCGAAGGCGAGCGGGTCTGGGGCATTTGGCGAACCACTCGCACCGCCCATTGTCTTAGAACCTGCCGTGGCTGTAACTGGCACGTTCATCACCATCGGCGCATTCGATACAAATGCACAGGCACAGGCTTGCCTCAAGTACCTCAAGACGAAATTTGCGCGCACGATGCTTGGCGTATTGAAGGTTACCCAGGATAACCTCGCACGAGTCTGGAAGTACGTGCCTGCCCAGGACTTTACGAGCGGCTCCGATATCGACTGGACGAAGTCAATTCCCGAGATCGACCAGCAACTCTACGCCAAGTACAAGCTCGATGCCGACGAGATCGCTTTCATCGAAGCACACATCAAGCCGATGAGTTGACCATGGCCGGCGAAGGAACGTCCCCCCTCCCCCATTGCACACACCGCCCATCTCCGATAGCCTGCACGGCGGACTTGGCACTCGCTGCGACTGATGCGGGCGGGTGCATTGTTGTGGGTCAGGAGTTGGCGTGAGCCGCAGCGCCAATCTTGCAGCATCATCTAGAACTGAGGTAGTCGTTTATCCTGGATTCAACGGCAACTCTGCCATCAGACAGGACTGCTGGGAAGCTGTCGAAGTGCGCAGTGAGACTTCTCAGTTCGGGATTGATCCATTCAATCCCGTCCTGAACCAGATGATGAAGCTGATTGAGATTTGGATCGTCAAACAATGGCTCATGATGGGAGACGCGGTTCCTCAATGCACGGATACGATTGTATTGCTCGTGAATTGAGCCGCGCTGCCGCTTCCGCCTGGGAACATATGGGAATGCCTGCTTGATAGTCTCCGATTTGTTGGCTCGCCACAAACGAGCTTCGTAGTTTCGGGAGAGAGTGGTCACCCAGAAGCCGAATGTAAGTCCTGCAACAACTCTACCTGGAGTTATCGGATTTGTATTGAGCCTGATCTTCGCTTTGACTCGTTCAATCTCATCTTGTTGATAGGCATCCATAATTCCAGTTTGGTCGTACCAGTTAGGCGTGCCGAAGTGTACCGTGAGTGTGCCATGAATAGTGTTTCGTAATGCTATCTCTACCGCTGATAGAGAGCAGTGCAATGAGTCTGCCAAGGCTATGTTCCACATGTAGTTGACAAGAATGTCAAGATTCGGATCTGTGCTTGTGCCGTTCGGTCTATAGCGAGCTAGTCGTTCCGGCGAGAGCGCGGGCTCAATGCTAGAGATGAGTGTGTCGGCCACCCAGCATCCTCCGTAGAACACTTTTCGCTAGTCTGCAATTTCCAGATTTCGTTCGTACACTTGACAAGTGTACCACTGGCGCGTACGCTAGTAACGTAATCCCCAGGATCCTCTCTCTGCCTTTATGGCAGGTGATGAACCTGGGGTCTTGTTTTTTAAAATCCCAAGATGATGGACAGGGCGACCAAGTACAGTCCCGTATATAGTTACCACCCTGCGGGTTGAGGCGCGTCATCTTCCCATTTGCATCATCAGTGACATTATCTCCCCCCATTGCACTCCCCGCCCATCTCCGATAGCCTGCTCGGCGGACTTGGCACTCGCTGCGACTGATGCAGACGGGTGCGTTGTTGTGGGTCAGGAGTTGGAGTGAGATGGTGACTGATTCTTCGGCGTCGGCGGTTGAGCGCTTGAATGAGGCGCTCGCTTATGTCGACCAGTGGCTCGACTATCGTGTCTGGAAGCTGCGCACGCCCGGCGCGCAGGTGGCCGTCTGGTTCGACGGCAAGCTGCAGTTCAGCAAGGCGTATGGCAAGTCGAACCTCGATACTGGCGAGGATCTGACGACCGCGCACCTCTTCCGCATCGCCTCGCATTCCAAGACGTTCACGGCGACGGCGGTCATGCAGCTCGTTGAGGCCGGTAAGCTGCGCCTGGACGATACGGCCGGGCAGTGGATTCCCGAGCTGAAGGAGGCCGGCTCGCCGCTGGCCGATGTGACGGTCCGCCAGCTCGTCTCGCAGACCGGCGGCGTCATTCGCGACGGCGTCGATGCGACCTACTGGGCGCACGCCAGACCGTTCCCGGATGAGAAGGAGCTGCTCGAGCTCTCGATCCGCGAGGGCGTCGTCCGCCAGCCGGAGTCGACGTTCAAGTACACGAACATTGGCTTCTCGCTGCTGGGCATGATCATCGGTGCTGCGGCTGGCAGCACCTATAACGACTACACGAAGACGGCGATTGTCGAGAAGCTGGGGCTCACCAACACCGGCCCGGAGCTGGACGAGTCGCGGATCGACGAGTATGCCGGCGGCCACAGCGGTCTGCACAGCTGGACCGAGCGGCAGACGATCCCGCACGTCGATACGCACGCGATGGCGGCGGCGACCGGCTTCTACTCGACCGCCGAGGACATGGTGCAGTTCGCCTCGGCGCACTTCTTCGGCGACGACCGCCTGATCAGCGATCGCTCGAAGAACGAGATGCAGCGCCCGATGTGGACCGGTCTGGCCCCTGAGGCCCCGCAGGATGGCTACGGCTACGGCACGACGATCCACTACTATAACGGTCATCGCATGGTTGGGCACTCTGGCGGCTATCCGGGCCACATCACCCGGACGATGTGGGATCCGAACGAGGGCCTGGCGATCTCGGTGCTGACCAACTCGGTCGATGGCCCGGCCGAGGAGCTGGCCGCCGGTATCCTGAAGATCCTCGACAACGCCCGCAGCGTGCCCTCGAAGGCACCGCTCAGCTCCGGCCTGACCAACAGCGCCGCGCTGGAGCCGCCGGCCGATGCCGATCCGTCGATCGATCTCAACAGCTTCACCGGCCGGTTCGCCGCGGTGTGGGGTGTGACCGATGTCTACCTGCTGGGTGGCAAGCTCTACGCCGGCAGCCCGGTCGGCCCGTCGCCGCACACGGTGGCCGCCGAGCTGGCTGTCGTCGATGCCAACACGCTCAAGATCATGGGCGGATCGCCGTACGGCTCACAGGGCGAGCACTATCGCTACGAGCGCGACGCCGATGGCAACATCCTCAGCGTCTTCACCGGCGGCATGCGCGCCTGGCCGATCGAGGCCTACCGCAGCCGCGACCGCGTTATCTAGATAGCAGCCGCGTCAGCCCAAGGACACCCCCTCTCCCAAAGTTGGGAGAGGGGGCCGGGTGCCCTTTGGGCGGTGGTGAGGGCCTTCCCCATCACCCACCCTTCTTCGGGGTTGCTCCTTCCGGCAGCGGCGTGACGTACTTGCGCCCGCCGGTCGCCTCGACGAACTCCTTCTTGGCCGCTTCGAGCGCTTCCTTGTTGACCATCAGCTCCAGGCCGGTCAGCGCCATCGACTTGGCGGCGAAGTCCATGCCTTTGAATCCGATCTCCGCGCCGGACGACGCTGTGATCTGCCAGCTATGGCCCGGTGCGCCCAGTGGGTGGCAGCAGGCCCACATGTTCGCCGTTGGCGTGATCTGGCTGACATCAGCCACCTCAGTCGAACCGTGGCCGATGCGGAACTCTTCCGACGGGCGGATGACGTTCTCGCACAGCACATCGCCGATGTCGTCGGCGGTCGTTCCGGCGATCGAGCTCTGCAGTGTCTGCTCGCGGCTCATCTCGATGATCTCGGGTGGAATGGATGCCTGCAGCTGGCGGGCGAACTCCATGTCATCGTGGCTGAACTCGATCCCGCCGATGTCCTCCATCTTGTCCAGCATGATGTTGCTGACAACGGCGTTCGGCAGCATTTCATAGCAGCCGGTCAGGAACTCAACCTCGTAGGTCGTGCCGGTCATCAGCGCCGCACCCTTGGCGCAGTCCAGCATGCGCTGGTAGATCGACTCGACCTGGTCGCGCTTCGGGGCGCGCACGAAGTACCAGATCGTCGATGTTGGCGGGACGACGTTCGGTGCCTCGCCACCGTCCTTGATGACACTGTGGATGCGCGCGTCCTGAATGATGTGCTCGCGCAGGTAGTTGACGCCGATGTCCATTAGCATCGCGCCGTCGAGCGCGCTGCGTCCCATGTGCGGGACGGCCGCCGCGTGGGACGCCTGGCCCTTGAAGTGGACCTTGAACGAGTTCATCGCCAGGCTGGAGCTGTTGATCGGCACGGTGTTCGCGTAGCCGGGGTGCCAGGTGATCGAGGCGTCCAGATCGTCGAAGACGCCGTCGCGGGCCATGTAGGTCTTGCCGGTGAGCGTCTCCTCGGCCGGGCAGCCGTAGTAGCGCACCGTGCCGGTGATGCCCTGCTCTTGCATCGCCTCCTTCATCGCCAGCGCCGCGCCAAGCGCGCCAACGCCGTAGAGGTTGTGACCGCAGCCGTGGCCTGGCCCGCCGGGGACGAGCTCGTTGCGCTCCGGTGTGGCGTCCTGCGAGAGGCTCGGCAGCGCGTCATACTCGCCGAGGATGCCGATGATCGGCGTTCCCTCGCCCCAGGAGGCGACGAACGCGGTCTCCATCTGCCCCGCGCCAAACTCGACCGCGAAGCCGGCCTTCTCCAGCTCGTCGGCGATCGTCTTCGAGGCGAACTTCTCGTCCAGCCCGATCTCGGGGTTCTCCCAGATCGCGCGCGCCATCTGGGAGAACTTCTTGTAGTTCTCATTCAGATAACCGATGGCGGTTTCTTCTCCGGCCATGATCCTGCCTCCCCTGCTGCCCACGAGCGCTGCTCCCAGGCAGACTGCCAGTTGTTCCGTGAAGACGCATCCTAACAGCAACACAGCGATTGTGGGGAACTACTGCGTCAGGCATACATGGATACCGTGCAATCCCCACATCGGCCACGGGTTCGGTTCGGCGTTCGTTATGTGATCTTGCCGAGCCAATGCGGTAAGGTGGGATTGTTCATTCCACATGGATTGGAGCGTGTGATGCGCAACATCTGGATCATCACGCCGGACCAGCAACGGGCCGAGCTCGCCGCCGAATCGAGCGAGTTGGATGCCGAACTGCGCCCGACGATCGACTACGTCATTGAATACAGCGACCCAGATGATCCGCCGACCGATGCAACGGAAGCGCAGGACGCCGACGGCGAGCCGGGGGGTGAACTGATGGTTGATCCGTCGGAGAGAGTCGACTGATAATGGAACTCATTCCGCGTTGAAGCACCCCTTGACATGATGTTCGCATTATGCGAACATCACTAGGCTGTTGTGGAGCGATCATTGCACGTCATCACGCGCAAGCGTCTTCGAGAGTTCGCTGCCGCGCATGCAGATGCGTCAGCTGCACTTGATACATGGTTCCGAGTTGTCAGCAAGGCCCAATGGCAGTCCTTTGCAGAACTGCGGATGACGTATCGGTCAGCTGATCTGGTCGGCCAGTTTACGGTCTTCAATGTAAAAGATGACATCCGCATCATTGCGGTGGTTGATTTTCGCCGCAGCAAGGTCTTTATCAAGCACGTTCTGACGCATGCCGAGTATGACCGTGGTCGCTGGAAGTGACAGAAAGTGTGGAGATGAAGATGTCAGCGTCGTACATTGACGTCATCGCCGCCTATCCGCCGCGTGCTATTCAATCGGATCAGGAGCTTGACGAGGTCATCGCAATCATGGATGGCTTGCTTGAGCGCGAGCGTCTGAGCGCAAACGAACAGGATTATCTCAATACGTTGAGCATCCTCGTTGAGGCGTATGAAGACGAGCGGTTCCCGATGCCAGATGTCTCCGGAGTTGATGTGCTGCGACATCTGATGGAAGCAAACGAATTGCGGCAGGCAGATCTACTCGACATCTTTCCAACCCGGTCTGTCATCTCGGAGGTTCTCAGCGGATCGCGACAGATGACGCTTGGCCACATGCGTGGACTGAGCCAGCGTTTTGGTTTGCCAATCGACGTGTTCGCTTCGTAATTGATCTGGTGTGTCTCTCACTGTCGCATTACGGCAACGGGTCACACTTCACCTGATGCTCCCACCTCGGCTGCCAGGCGAACGGAGCATCGACGAGGTCTTCCAGCGGGATGCCGTGGAGTAGATACTGCAGCGCCCAGCGGTTGGCCGAGTGCGGGATGACGAGAACCGTCTGGTCGTCGTGCATCGCGGCGATATCGCTGAGGAATTCGCGGGTCGCATCGACGACATCGCGGTAGCTCTGCCCTCCCGGGAATGGTGTGTCGATATGGTTGCGACGAAGCGCGGTGAGGTCTGCGACCGGCATCCCGTTCAAATCCCCGTAGTTGCACTCACGGAGCCGCGCGTCCTGGATGATACGGGTGTCGCGATCGCTGAAGGCGATCTGAGCGGTCTCAACGGCACGCTGCAAGTCGGAGACGTACACCGCGGCCAGGTCGTCGCTTTGTCGGCGCTCCCCCAACGTCGAGTGTGTCTCGTAGATGAGCCGGACTGCCATGGTGGACTTCTGTTGCTTCGCGCGACTGATCGCTGGTCAGAGGTGTTGATGACTGCCGAATTGTGTTGAGATTTATTCGGCACTCGCTTTGGAGGAACTATGCGTTTGGCATTGGTTAGCGACATACACGGTAACCTCGTCGCGTTGGATGCAGTGCTTGATGATGTCAAGCGTCGAGACGTTGACGAGATCGTGTGTCTCGGTGACCTCGCGGCAGATGGCCCTCGACCGCATGAGGTCATCAAGCGTATCCGCTGCGTTGCGCCTACTGTCATCATGGGCAACGCAGATGCGATGCTGATTGAGCCAATCGATCCTGAGCTAACTGTATCTTCAACTCGACCAAACGCTCATTGGACAATTCCAATCAATCGCTGGTGCCAGGAGCAGTTGCGTATGGATGACCGAGAGTATCTCGCGTCCCTTCCAAAGACTCATTCGAGAGCACTCGCGGATGATCTGACTCTCTTCGCCTATCATGGTTCACCGCGATCCTGGTCTGACAATATTCTGGCTGCTACTCCACAGTCGCAATTGGATGAGTGGTTTGTGGGCTCTGAAGCGACGATTAACGTTGGTGGTCACACGCATGAACCGTTACTGCGCCGGGATGGTGACCGAATGATCGTGAATCCTGGGAGTGTGGGCGCGGCGTTCGATCGACGCTTCCTGCCTGGTGCATTTCGGATATTCCCCTGGGCAGAGTACGCGGTCCTGAATGCCAGCGCCACAGCGATTTCTGTTGAGTTTCACAGGGTACCGATTGACTTGGAAGCCCTTGAAGAAGACGCTCGTGCGAGCGGCATGCCATGTCTGGACAGTTGGCTATCCATCTGGCATCCATAGGTGCTCGTTCGCGTCAATTGATTCGTGTATTGCGAGCGCATTTTCCAAGCACGCAGAAAGGGTTCGGAATCATAATCTCGTGGCTTATGTCTATTGAAAGTTGGAGTTGCTTGTCCGGTTGGATGCGATCGGGAAGCGTGCCCGGGAGGCCATGGCGTTGGCCGAGTTGTTGGAATGGCCGGCACAAGGGTTGCTCGGTAATCAGGGTGGGCTCGTTGCAGAGCCATGCCGGGTGGCGCAATAGAGAATCGCCCGCCACTATCCCAATCAATGAGATAGCGGCGGGCGATGAGGTTCTGCGATCGGTGCTTAGATCCGCGAGATGCGGCTGAAGCGATCCGGCGAGAACGGCTTGACGTTGATGTCGGAGGTACCGGTCGTCATCAGATCGGCCATCACCGCGCCAGTTGCCGGGGCGAGTGTGACGCCGAGCATCGCGTGTCCGGCAGCGATCCAGGTGTTGTCCGATCCCGGCACGCGGCCCATGACCGGGATGCCGTCCGCGGTCATTGAGCGCATGCCCACCCAGGTGCGCTCATTGCCCTTCGGGTCCCAGTTAGCCAGGTAGGTGCGGCCCGCCTTGTGCAGCGCAGCGACGCGCTCCGGGCGGATGTCCAGGTTGATGCCGGACAGCTCCATCGTTCCGGCTAGTCGCAGGCTGTTCTCGAACGGTGTGCAGGCGCAGCGCGCTTCGATGAAGTTCATCGTCTTGGAGATGGCCGGCGGATCCTGATCAACCGTGACGCTGTAGCCCTTGCCGGCTTCCAGCGGCAGATGCGTACCGGTGATGCGCTTGGTGACCGGGCCAGACCACGCGCCGCAGGCCACGACGACCTCGTCGGCCTCGATGTCGCCGACCGTCGTGCGCAGCAGCTTGACGTTGCCGCTGCGACGGGACGAGCCGAAGACGCTCACGCCGGAGCGAATCTCGACGCCGCGCTCGGTGAGCGCCTCGACCATGCCTTCGACGAAGGTGTCGGGGCGAATGTGGCGTTCGCTATCGATCGCGACTGCGCCGGCGACGTTGCGCGACAGGCCCGGCTCCTCGTCGAAGACTTCCTGGCCGAAGACGGTCCGCACCTTATCGAGGCCGAACTCCTCCATGCCACCGAGCAGGTGCGCTTCCTCTTCAACCATCTCGCGGCTGAGGCCGAGGATGAACATGCCCTCGCGGTGCATCTCGAACTGCACGCCGCTTGCGGCCAGCGCGTCGTACTGCTGCATCGTCTTGGCGTTGAGCTCCGAGAGCGCCTTCATGTTGTCATGGAAGGCGTCGTCGCTGCAGTGCCGCCAGAAATCGATCATCCACAGCGCGAAGCGCGGATCGAGACGGGGCTTGACGTAGAGCGGACTGTCGCTCCGGAGCATCCACTTGATTGACTGTGCGACGACACCTGGTGCCGGCACCGGCGTCGCGTAGCCACGCACAACCCAACCAGCATTCCCGAAGGAGCTTCCTGCTCCCGGACCTTCCTGGTCGACGATCAGGACCTCACGGCCGCGCTTCTGCAGCTCCCAGGCCGTGCAGAGACCGATCACTCCGGCGCCAATGATGACTGTCCTGCCCATGTCTCTCCCCATGCTTCTCCCGATGCCCACCTCATGGCACTCAACATATCAGTATCGGTCACAGGTTGGTCGATTGTCCAGTGATTCAGCTCGCAGCGATCGATATTGGCTTGCGCAATTGGTTGAACAGCGCCAGCTGGTCGGCCACCAGCCGCGTCATCAGAAACCGTTCGCGCACCAGATTCCTGCCGTCGCGACCAATCGTCGCCGACAGGTCAGGGTCGCCCAGCAACTCAACAACCCGGGCGGCGGCCGCGTCAGTGTCGCCGGGCTCGACCAGGAATCGCTGGCCGGATTCCGGTATCTGCAGCGGGATACCTCCGGCGCGACCGGCGACGACGGGCGTCTCTTTCCAGAGCGTTTCAGAGACGATGAGGCCGAATCCTTCGCGCTGCGAGTTCTGGATGACAACATCGGACGCGTGCTGGAAGGCGTTGATCTCGATGTTGCTGATGCCGGTCAGGTTGGTGCCGATAGTGATGTCAGGATCGTTGTTCGCTTCGGCGCGTACGGCCTGCAGCAGGTCCCAGGCTTCCGGATCATCGGTCGCCATCGAGCCGAGCAGCGCCAGCTGCAGACCAGGAACCTGCTCACGAGCCTGACGATAGATGCGGATGACGCCGAGCGGATCCTTCCACGGATCGAACCGCGACACCTGTGTCAATAATGGTCGACGCGGATCGATGCCTGCCCAGCGCAGGATCCGCCGACACAGGTCGTCCGGCAAGCTGAGATTCTTGGGTGACAAGGGATCGATGCCAGGCGGAATGATCTGGATATTTCGCTTGCGCAATTCGGGCGGCACGAACTCATCCATCGTAAAGACGAGCGCGTCGTAGGGATCGATGTATGGCCTCAGGAGCCCGAGGACGTCGGCGTTCGGCTGCGACGTGTCGATATGGCAGCGCCATATCCAGCTCGCCGAGCCGCGTCCGGCGAAGTGCAGCAGCGCGGCCGGCTGTGGATCGTGGACGATGATGATGTCGTAGCCGTCAGGGAGTGCGTCCGCATTCTGCCGGTTCGTCTGGAGGTAGTGCTCAAGCTGCTGGTGATCGATGCTGCTGCCGTCACCCTGCAGGCCATTATGCATCTGCTTCGTGACCTCGAAGAACGCGTTGTCCCCGGCGATGACGCGCCATTCCACATCCAGGCCGAGGCCCAGCTCGATGGCGACGACCGAACGCAGCATCTCTGAAACACCGCCGCCAAATGCCGTGGCGTTGAGCTGCAGGATGCGTGCGCCGTGCAACTGATTAGCGAGTGCGCGCAGCCGTTCGATCGCGTCATCACCGATGATAGAGCGGTAATCATCGATCGGCACTGGCGAGATATCGACATGTTGGAGCATAGACAGGAACCTCCGTCGGTGAGTCGTTCTCCTCTGATGGTAACCCGTAGGCATCATTCGGGCCGCGATTGTCACAGCGATGTAATGCTGGCATCCCACTTGTGACGTCTGTCGACAGAGCTGCGCGCTACGATCGATACAGGCGGTGGTTGCCCGTGCCTCCACCAGCTCAACAGATCAGGGAGGTTACAGATGACACAGACAATCATCGTGCCACTGTCCGGCGATGACGCAGATGCGCGCGTAGGCGAGGCCGCCATTCCCGTCGCTTGCGCACTTGCCGAACGCACCGGCGCAGCTATATTGCTGGTGACCGTCGTTGAGCCGCAGTCCCCCGCTTCGCGCGGCGAATTGCCCGCCGCCGCGTTCCAGGAGCGGCGCGAGTGGCTGGAAGAGATCGCCAGGCAGATCGACGGCCCACCCGTCAAGGTCGCCGTCCTGATAGGACAGCCGGGTCACGAGATCGCGGCGCTGGCAGTCGATGCCATCGAGCCGATGATCGTGATGACGACCCACGCCCGTCGTGGCCTGCGGCGCGTGCTGCTGGGCAGCGTCGCGTTCCAGGTCGTGCGCGATGCGCCGTGCCCGGTCGTCGTTGTGCCACCGTCGATTGGCGAGATTCCAAAGACGTACGAGATTGAGCGCGTACTGGTGCCGCTGGACGAGTCGCCCTCTGCCGAAGTCGCGCTCGAGGTTGGCCTCACCGCTCTGGCCGGCGATCCTCTGGATGTCGTGCTGCTGGAGGTGGTCGAGCAGCTCGTGCGGCGCAGTGGTCTGGTCGAGCGTGAGTATGCGAGGTTGGCGATGCCGACCGCGCAAGCGTATCTCGACGACGTGGCCAGCGATGTGGTCGCGCACGGCCACCGTGCCTATGTCTCGGTTCGCTTCGGCTATCCGGGCCGCGAGATCACGGACGCGGTCAGGAACGAGGCGTTCGACCTCGTCGTCATGGCGACTCGCGGACGCTCTGGACTCGGTCGGGTCGTACTCGGCTCGGTCGCTGAGGATGTCCTGCGCGCCGCGGAGGTTCCGCTGCTGCTGATCGGTCCGGGCGTGCTGACAAAGAGGATGACCTCGCCGGAAGCGGTCAGTAAACGCGGGCTGGCCGCACGTAGCCGCGCCGTTGCCGAGACGACCGGAGGCATCGTCGGCTGATCGCTCCGGGGGTGTCAGCACTACGGATGCGCCACGACACCAAACGCTTCCGGTCGTCGGACGATGCGCCGGAAGCCTGCCTCGCTGAGGCGCTGGATCACCCCTTTGGTGATCGAGCGTCCCGAGGCGCTGTCGGGGTCGCCGATGTAATGAAAGACGCGCCCGTTTGGTCGACAGACACGCAGCATCTCCCGATACATCTCGCGGGAGTACAGCTCCCCACCCAGACTCATCGCCGGCGGGTCGTGGATGATGCGCGAGAACGTCCCGTCCGGGAAGTCGCGGATGACCTCGAAGGCGTCGCTAATGATCTGCTCGATCCTCGGATTCTCGAAAAGCTCGCGTGACCAAGGATTCTGCCGGGCGATCTCGATGGCGGCTGGGTCGAGTTCGATCGTGACGACGCGCTCGGCGGTCTTGCCGGCCGCTATCGCCGTGTAGCCCAGCCCCGTCGCCGTATCGAGGACGACGCCTGCGAGCGGCGCGATCGTCGCGACCTTGCGGGCCGTGTCGGCCAGCGGGTCGATGCCCTTGATGCGGTGCATCGGGATGCCGGAGGCCAGCATCGTCGGCGCGCCGGCCGTCGGCATCAGCGTGCGCACCCAGTTCGTTGTCTCCGAGAAGACGCGGATGTGGACGATTTCGTCCGGGTCGATGCGGAAGCAGCCGTTCTCTGAGGCGGCAATGTGCTCGATCGATTCCCAGTCGAGCGTGCTGCCGTCGGGTAGCAGGACACCATCGTCGCCCAGGTGGACGGTTGTTTCGCTCATGCCCAGGTCGAGCGATGTCACTGCATCGCCTGGCTGGCCGCGCTGCGCCAGTAGCGGCTCGCACTGGTAGCGTGAGAGGACGATCTGGGCATTAGCCACTGACATGTGCCCGCACCCAGCGATCAAAGTCGGCGACGGTTGTGAACAGCTCGTGCGGACGTGTTACCTGCAATGCATCGCGGTCGGCAGTATCGGCCCAGGCAGCGGCGATCGGCGCAGCGCCGGCCTCGGTGGCGTGCTCCATGTCGTAGGCGGTGTCACCGACGTAGGCGATCTGCTCGATCGGCAACGCCCACTGCTCGGCGACCTCGCGGATCTGCTGTGCTTTGACGACGCCGGTCGCCGAGCCGGACGCAATGAGGTCGAAGTACGCCGTGAGGCCCAGCCGACGCACCGAGATTTCGGCGCTGCCGGCCCCCTTGCCGGTGATGATCGCCATTCGCGCGCCGCTCTCGTTGATGTGCCGCAACGTCTCGTCGATCCCATCGAACGTCGCCCGACAGGCATCGTGGTGCGCCTCGTATTCGGCCAGGAAACGTTGGTGCGCTTGCTGCCAATCGTCGCCGGCTATCTGCTGTAGAATCCCCTCCTCGTTCGGGCCGAAGAGTGCCATGATCTCCGGGTCGCTGTACGCGCGCCCCGTTATGTCGTGTAGCACCGGCCGAAACGCCGCGCAGCAGACCGGCAGCGTGTTTGCAAGCGTCCCATCCAGGTCAAAGATGATGCCTTTGATCTTCATCAATATGCTCCCCTCCCCCGTCGGCACCCACCGGCAGCGAGGCTATCACACCGCCGGATCGTTGCCGCCAACACCTACAATGGCTGCATGGATGAGCAGGTTCCTGACTGGTTTGAGAATCTGGACGACGCCGAGCTGGACCGACGCGAGCGTGCCCGCCCTGGCTGGCGAGTGTGGGTCATTCTGCTGTCGATCCTGATTGTCCTCGGCCTTGCTGTAATCCCGACCCTCGATCTGCTCGATATCGGGCGCGGCAATTCGCCCAGCTCCACGACGGAGATGACGCCGACTCAGCGCGTCGCCCGCTCGTTCAGCATCGCGCTGCTCGGTCACCGATCGGTTGACGCCGCCATGGAGTTTGCTGACGCCGACCTGCTGCCGACCGTCAGCGAGCTGATCGCCACGCTCGCCGACCTTGATACGACGCAGCAGCCCGATGCGCGCATCACCATTGGCTCGGCCCGCTGCTCGAATGACGTGCCGACTGCGTCGGAATGCTTCCATGCCCGGCTGCGGCAAGCCGATGGTGTTGAGCTGTTCGGAATCGGGTTCGTTGTCGGCAGTCGATCCGGCCAGCCGCGCGTCACCCATCTGGAACGGCTGACGCCGCAGATGGCGACGCGCTAGTCGCCGGTCGATCCTGCCGCCGAGCCGGCCGGAATCGGCGAGCGCTGCTCGACAGATGCCGGCGTCATCAGGCGCGCATCCTCTGGTCGCGGTAGAACGTGGACCGACAGGTAGGTCATCGTGCCGAAGAAGAGCGACACGATGATGCTGTGCGACATGGTTGCGAATGTGTCGACCTTTGTCAGCACGACGATGCCGCCGCCGATGGCTTGCGCGATGACAAAGAACACTGCCAGAATGCTGCCCCAGTACAGATCGGGGCGATACTCGCGTAGCCCGTGAGTCCAGCGCAACAGCGCAATCATGCCGATGACGAGGACCGCAGCGGAGACGCGGTGGCTGAAGGCGATACCGACCGGGCCGGAAAAGCCTGGGAAGACGCTGCCGTTACACAGCGGCCAGTCGGTACAGGCCAGCATCGAGTTGGTATGGCGCACATACGCGCCGAGGTAGACGACGATGTAGGTGTAGGCGGTCAGTCCCCAGACCACCCAGCGCAGACGCGCTGTCACCGGGTGATCCCGGAGCTTGTCCCAACTATCGATGTCGTACATCATCGCCGCGACGAGGACTGTGCTGGCGAACGCAATCAGCGAAATGCCGAAGTGCAGCGCCTTGACCTCATCGGACTGCGGCCACATGACCGCCGCCGCGCCGAGGCCGGCCTGCAGAAACAGGAACGCGATCATGATCGGGACGTAGATGCGCATCTCGCGGCGATGGCGATAGAGCTTCAGCGCGCCGAGCGCCGTCGCGAAGATGAGAACAGCCGCAATCGACGTTACGAATCGGTGGCTGTACTCGATCGCTGTCTCGAATGTGTACTGCGGAATGAACTTGCCGTGGCACAGCGGCCACGAATTACCGCAACCCTCGGCCGAGCCGGTGTTGCTCACCAGAGCGCCCTGGATCAGCACCAGCAGCATCACCGCTGCATTGAGCACGGCAACTCGCCGAACGATCGTCTTCAGTCGTGCCTGTTCCATGCTTCTGCTACCCCCGAGGAGTCTCGCGCCGACCGTCGCTCAAGGATACGACGTTCTATCTGCCCCGGCGACTCGCGCTTGAGTCGGAGCGATGCCCGTCCTACTATCGGATCCTTGACGCACCCACTGCATCATGAACAAGGAGGCTCCGGGTGGAAGCATGGACACTGAACGATCTCCTCGACCGCGCTCGGACGTCAGACACTGACTTCTACAACTTCCTGCGCCACGATTCGATGAGTTGCGGCATTTATCGCCTGGTGGCGAACGGTGTCGACGATCAGGTGCCGCACTACGAGGATGAGATCTACCTCGTCCTGCGCGGAACCGGCCGCCTGAAGGTCGGCGAAGAGGACATCGCGGTCGGGCCGGGATCACTCATCTTCGTCGCCGCCCACGTCGATCATCGGTTTCACGACTTTGCCGAAGATCTGGAGATTCTCGTCCTGTTCGCCCCGGCTTACACCGGCCGCCATCTCGTCGAGTGAGGTAGCGAAACGCGGCGGGGTGTCTGGTAGCATGCGTTCTGGCGAGGAGACTTCGCGGACGCACGATGAGGGTGAGAGGGATTGGGTATGGCTGCAATGCGCGCGATTCGTCCCGGCATGCCGGTTGAGGAGCTTGAGACTCCGGTCCTGATTGTCGATCTCGACATCATGGAACGCAACCTGGCGCGCATGATGGAGATCCTCGATGGATCGTCTCTGCGGTTGCGTCCGCACCTCAAGACCGCGAAGTCACCGGCCATCGCCCACAAGATGATCGAGGCGGGCGCGATCGGCGTCTGCAGCGCCAAGCTTTCCGAGGCGGAGGTCATGGCCGACGCGGGGATTCGCGATATCCTGCTGACGTCGGAGGTCGCCGGCCCCGGTACGTTCGATCGCCTCGTCGCGCTGGCCGCCCGCCTGACCGAGTTCAAGGCCGTCGTCGATAACACCTGGGCCGTCGACCAGATCGCGGCGATTGCCCGCGAGCGCGGTGTCGTCGTCATGCTCCTGATCGAGATCGATGTCAAGACTGGCCGCAGCGGTGTTGTCGACGCTCAGTCCGCGCTGGCGCTCGCCGATCACATTCGCGACACCGACGGCGTCGAGCTGGTGGGCCTGCACGGCTATGCCGGTCACGCGCAGGTGCAGCCGGAAGAGGTGCGTCGCGAACGTAACGATCCGGCGATGGAGCTGCTGAGCGAGGTCGTCGAGTATCTGCGTGAGTGCGGCCACGAGATCCCGATCCTGAGCGGGGGTGGGAGCGGCACGGCAGCGATGGATGCGCGTCGCGGTCTGCTGAACGAGCTGCAGGCCGGCTCGTTCCTGCTGATGGACGTGGCCTATCGCAACGCAGGCGTGCCGTTCGAGAATGCGCTCTTCTGCCGCTCATCCATCATCAGTCGCCCGACGCCCGAGCGCGCCGTCTGCGACGCCGGTCAGAAGACGCTGACGGCCGACTCTGGGCCGGCCGAGGTCACCGGTCGCGCAGGCGTCCGCTACGTCCGCGGTTCCGACGAGCACGGCTCGCTTGCTGTCGAGCCGGCCGAGCTGGAATCCGACCTCAACGTCGGCGACACGATCCAGCTCATCCCGAGTCACGTCTGCACGACCATCAATCTGCACGACCTGATGGTCGGTGTCCGCAACGGCCGCGTTGAGACAGTTTTCCCGATCGCCGCTCGCGGTCACCTCTGGTAGAGGAGCATTGCATGCGACGGCTCATCGTCAATGCCGATGACTTTGGCCGAGCGCCGGGCGTGAGCCGCGGGATCATTGAGGCGCACCGGGCCGGGATCGTCTCCAGCACGACGCTCATGGTCAATCAGCGCTGGAGTCGCGACGCGGCGCAGCTTGCCGAGGCTGATCCAGCGCTCGGTGTGGGGCTGCACCTGAACTTCTGCTACGGCGAGCCACTGGCCCAGGTGCCGTCGCTCACCAGCGCCGACGGTCTGCTCGAGCGCGATCTTGAGCGCCTGCGCACGAACGCGCTGGTTGAGGATATCGAGGCCGAGGCGCGCGCCCAGCTCGAGCGCTTCCGCAAGCTTACCGGGCGCAATCCGACGCATCTCGATAGCCATCAGCACATCCACGCCTGGCCGGAGATGCGCGGCGTCATCGCCCAGATCGCCCACGAGAACGAGCTGCCGCTGCGTGCCATTGATGACGAGCATCGAGCATTCCTGCGCGGGGCCGGCGTGCGCACCAGCGATCTCTTCATCGGCGAGTTCTTCGCGCCGGGCAGCATGGACAGCGAAGGGCTGCTGGAGGCTCTGGCGGAGCTCCCGGAGGGCGTCAGTGAGCTGATGTGTCACCCGGGCTACGACGATCGGCACCTGTCCGACAGTTCATTCCGCCGCGAACGCGAAGCCGAGCTCATGCTGCTCTGCCGGCCTGATGTCCGCAGCGCCGTCGCTGACGTGTCCCTGATCACCTGGGCCGAAATCTGACAATCTCCCGGACACGAGAACGGCCCGGATCCATTCGATCCGGGCCGTTCTTCATTGCTTCTGTCGTCTGCGGCGCTAGTAGTGGACGGAGACGCGGGTGCCGTACGGTGCCCAGGAGTAGAGCCAGGCGGCATCCCCGACCGGCGTGTTAACACAGCCGTGGCTACCCGAATACCCGAATGACGAGCGCCAGTAGGCCCCGTGGATGGCGTAGTCCGCGTAGAAGTACATGACCCACGGCACGTCTTCCGTCTCGTAGCGGCTGCCGTCAACGTTATAACCGCTCATCGTCTGCGCATCGAGCTTCCAGTAGATGCTGAATTCGCCGGTAACCGTCGGGTATTCGGCGGCGCCATCGACGATGTAGGTCTGCAGCACCGGAGTACTGCCTTCGTAGGCCGTCAGCAGATACGACGACAGGTTGATGTCGATCCACTTTTCTCCGCCTGCGGCTTGCGGAGCGTTGGTGACTTCAGACTTGGTTGCCTCAGCGTAGCTCGGGACGCCATCCGGCTGCGCGCCGGTGAGCTTGAGCGATGAGTTCAGTGCCGCATCGTAGATGCCGAGCGGCACGAGCGAGACGCCGAAGTTCGGATTCCATGACAGCGCGCCGCGCTCAAAGAACTGGTAGTTCGTCTCACCAATGGAGAATTCCTCGGAGATCGGCATGCCCAGCCGCTCGCCGGTGTCGCCCTTCTCCCAGGCGTGCAGGAAGGCGTTCGCCAGCATCCGACCATTGTCGAATACCCGTGTGCCGTCCGTCTGCGTGTGCTGCCGTGGGTGGAACGCCGGATGCAGTCCGGTTAGTCCCATGCTGGCAGCGACGGACATTCCGACAGGTGCAGAGACCGCGTCGGACGGCTGCGCCTGATCCAGAGCCGGCTTGGCGATCTCCATTCGGGTGAACGTGAACCACTGCACCCAACTGCCGCCGCGCTGGACCGCCGGGCTGACTGGCTCGCCTGCTTCGCGCAGACCGCCGTGATCTTCCCATGCTTCGTAGAACGGATTGCTTAGTACCTGACCGGTGTCATCGAAGTAGACGCCGGTTGATGGATCCACGCTGGCGGACGCCATCGAGGGCACCATCGTAGCGATCAGAAGACAGACAATAGCAGCGGCGATTACGCGAACGAAGCCTCGATCACCGCGTAGATTCATTGTTTTCATTGCGAACGTACGAGTCCTTTACCCACTGACCCCCGAATCGTACTGCACCAAACCTAACAGGGTTGTGCCTGTTCGGCAACTGGACTTTGTGCGTTTGTGCCGTTCCGGGCGCGGTCTATTCGCCGTCGTCTGCGGTAGCGCTGTTGGTCGGTTGCTTGGTGCGCAACGACCCGGCGACCAGTTCTGCCAGGTCCTTCACAGCAAACGTCTCCTCGGCACCAACACCGCGGATGCCGTCCTCGAACATCGTCATGCAGAACGGACAGGCGGCGCACAGCACCTCAGCGCCGGTGTCGATTGCCTCATTGACACGGGCCTGATTGATGCGCGTGCCGCTCGTCTCCTCCATGAACATCCGACCACCGCCACCGCCGCAGCAGAATGACTTGTTGCGGTTGCGGCCCATCTCCACCAACTCAACACCCGGCAATGCGTTCACCACGCCGCGTGGCTCATCGTAGACGCCGTTGTAGCGCCCGATGTAACAGGGGTCGTGGTAGGTCACCTTGCCCGTGGCGATGGCCGAATCCGGATCGAGCTGGATGTGGCCCTCATCGATGAGCTGGTTGATTAGCTGCGAGTGGTGGACGACCTCGTAGTGTCCGCCGATCTGCGGGTACTCGTTGGCGATCGCGTTGAAGCAGTGCGGGCAGGCGGTGACGATCTTCTTGAATGAGTACTGATTGAGCGTCTCGACCGTCTGCATCGCCAGCATCTGCGCCAGGTACTCGTTACCAACCCGCTTGGCCGGATCGCCGGTGCAGGTCTCCTCCTTACCGAGGATGGCGAAGTTGATACCCGCTTCCTGCAGGATGCGCGTTAGCGCGATTGTCGTCTGCTGGCTGCGCGAATCGAATGAGCCCAGGCACCCGACGAAGAACAGCACCTCGACCTCTTCACCGGCGGCAGCCTTCTCGGCCATGATCGGCACCGGAGCGCCGACCTTGCGGGTCCAGTCGTCGCGCTGATTCTGCGGGAACTGATACGGGCTGTTGAGCCGTTCGAGGTTGTTGAACATCGTGACGAGCTCGTCGGGGAACTCGCCCTGCTCCAGGACGAGGTTGCGGCGCATGCCGACGATCATCGGCACATGCTCGATGTAGACCGGGCAGTGCTCCATGCAGGCACCGCAGGTCGTGCAGTCCCATAGCTCGGCCGGTGTCACCACGCCACCGATCAGGTCGCGGTCGGGACCAGCGCCCCAGCGGAAGCGCGCTGAGTTCTCACCCTCCCCGACCTCGCCGGAGAAGATGCCGCCGTTGTCGGCCGCAAACCCAGCGATCTCCAGAATCAGATCACGCGGCCGCAGATCCTTGCCGGTGTTGAATGTCGGGCAGTATTCCAGGCAGCGCCCGCAGTGCATGCAGGCGTCGACGTTCATGAGCTGGGCCCAGGAGAAGTCCTCCAGGTGGGCGATGCCGAACGACTCAGCTTCTTCCAGATCGGGAATCGAAGCAAGCTCGCCCATCGGCCGCAAACGGCGGAAGAAGACGTTGGTCAGGCTGGTGAAGACGTGCACCATCTTCGAGTAAGCCAGGTACCCGAGGAAGACGAACGTCGTCAGGAAGTGACCCCACCAGTTGATCCAGTGCAGGTCGCGCAGCGTCGATTCTGACATTCCCTGATAGACGATCGACATCGGGTAGGAGACCCACGACCACGCGCCCCAGGCGTCCTTCTCGACGCCGAGACGCAGCGCCTGGACGACGAAGCCCTGCACGCTGAGGACGAGCAGCATCGTCAGCAGGATCAGGTCGTCAGCAGCCGTCTCCTGATAGATCGGTCGAATGACGAAGCGACGCAGGAAGGCCATGACGACGCCGGCAATGAGCATGACGCCGCCGAGGTTCACCATTAGCTTGTAGCCGAGGTAGAAGTTGCCGTTGTAGAACGACCAGCCGAAGAGCGGAACGGTGATGTCGTCTTCGGTTGCGACGATCAGCGTGCCGATGAACAGAATGATGAAGCCGCCGAAGAGGCAGGCGTGCATGATGCCGGCGTAGAGCTTGTTGCGGCGGATGATCCGGCCGTGGAAGATGCTCTTCTGCAGCGCCCCGCGGAGCCGGACGCCCCAGTCCCCGAAGCGGTCCTCGGGCTGACCGCGCAGCCAGATGCTGGCCCGCCGCGCCAACCCGAAGGCGATGAACGCGAACGGTAAGACCATCAGCGTGAGCAGCGCGATGCGGGAGATGCTCCCGATATTCCAGAGAATCTCGCGGGTTGGAATCACGCGTCCGCTCCTTCACCATTCGGCTCATGCGCGCGACCGTCCGCAGGAGACTCTCCAGCCGCCCGAACGATTCGTAGGACGGTCAGTCCGCCCGTCATCAGCGTGGCGGCCAGCATCAGGAAACCGATCAGCAGCCCCAGCGCGATGGCCACGTCGCTGCGGTCCAGACCATCCGCGCCATTGATCCCGCCGACCATCGCTACCAGCGCGACGACCGCCGGAGCTATCGCGGCGACTGTCGAGACGACCCCGATGACCGCAGCGCGGCTCCGCATCCAGTCGGGAACGCGCAGCGTGCGGGGATCGGCGAGGCCGGTGTCGATTCCGATTCCGACGCCACCGAGCGAGATCAGCCCGGCGGCGAAGACGCGCAGCTGATGGACATCACCGAGCTCGGATATCAGGAGGCCAGCGAAGCCCAGCGCGAACACCGCGATCGACAGCACCCGCAAGTGCTGACCGACAAAGCTCCTGACCGCATCAAACCTCGATGCAGACGTCGCTTGTGCGTCTTCGACCGTGGACATCGCAGCCTCCCCATCCGTGCGCGTTTTGGTGTCTTATCCCTTGCGGAGCTGTTCGGTCAGCTTCGGGACGACAGTCATGACATCGCCGACGATGCCGAGATCGGCCAATTCGAAGATCGGAGCGTCGGGATCGCGATTGATCGCGACGATGTACTTGCTGCCCTTCATGCCGGCGATATGCTGAATCGCGCCGGAGATGCCGCAGGCGACGTACAGTGTCGGCTTGACCGTCTTGCCGGTCTGCCCGACCTGGTGTGAATACGGCACCCAGCCGGCGTCGACGATTGCGCGGGTTGCGCCCGGAGCGCCGCCCAGCGTCTTTGCCAGCTCTTCGACCAGCGAATAGTTCTCCGGCTGGCCAAGACCGCGACCGCCCGAAACGATGATGGCCGCATCCTCAAGGTTCGGCCCCTCGCTCGCCTCGACCACGTTCTCTACGACACGCGTGCGCAGCGTGCTGTCATCAATGGCGACATCAACCGCCTTGACCTCAGCCTGCCCGCCGACTTCCTCGGCAGCGAACGCCTTCGGTCGCAGCTGCACCAGGTGCGGCCCCGAGCCGTTCAGCGTCACCGTGCCGGTCGTCTCCGCGCCCCACGGCACCGTGACCCGCAGGTCGTCGCCGTCGTAGCGCACGTCGGTCGCGTTGGCGATGACGCCGACGTCGAGCTTGGCCACCAGCCGCGAGAGAACGTCGCGTGCTGACGGCGTGCTGGAGAACAGGATGATGTCCGGCGCATCAGCACCGACCATCGCGGCCAGCGTCGCCGCCTGTGGCTCGGCCAGATACTCGGCGTAGCGTGCATCGTCTCCGTGGTGGATGACTGCCGCGCCGTGATTGCCGATGCTCGCCAGCGCGTCGGCGTCGGCCGGCCCCAGCACGACGGCCTCGGCGGTTCCGAGCGCGCGGGCCAGCGTCAGCAGCTCCAGAGAGCCGCGGTGCGCCGCGCCATCGGTAACCTCAGTCCAGACCCATACTCGCTTTGCCATTACGCCACCTGGATCTTCTTGAGATAGGCGACGATCTGGTCAACGCTGTCGCCACCTTCGTCCGTGATCTTGACGCCTTGCTTCTCCTCGCGGATCAGCTCAACCGTCAGGACCTCCTCCTTCGCGCCGGCCTCACCGACTGCGCCGGGCTCAACGCCCAGCGCGCCAGTGTCGCGCGCGTCAACTGGCTTCTTCTTGGCCTGCATCATCAGTTTGAATGATGGATAGCGTGGCTCGGCGACGGATGCCGTCACTGTGACGAGCGCCGGCAGCTGCGCCTGCACCGTCTGATAGCCACTCTCGGTCGCGCGCTGAATCGTGACCGCGCCACCTTCGACAGAGAGCGATCGGGCGAATGTGACCTGCGGTAGGTCGAGCAGTTCAGCCAGCGCACCCGGCACCATGCCGGTGTAGGCGTCGGTGCTCTCAACCGCGCAGATGACCATGTCCGGCCCCTCGGCCTTGATGGCCGCGGCCAGCGCCTTCGCCGTGCCGAGCGCGTCGGAGCCGGCCAGCGCGTCATCGATGATGTGGATAGCCCGCCCGGCTCCCATCGCCATGGCGCGCCGCAGCGCGTCCTCGGCGGCAGCCGGACCCATCGTCAGGACGACGACCTCGCCGCCCTCCTTCTCGACGATCTGCAGTGCGATCTCGATGCCGAACTCGTCGGACGGATCGAGAATCGACTGGGCGGGATTCCGCTTGAGCCGTTTGGTGCCGGTATCGACCTCCATCGGCATATTCGGATCAGGGACGTGTTTTGCGCAGACGACGATCTTCATCGCGGCAGACGATTCCTTTCGTTACGCCGGGTGTCGTCTCAACTGTCTCGCTGGAAGGATGCACTGCTGCCTCGGGGACGGATCATAGGTGAGCCGGACCGCGATTGGCAAGGACAAACCGCACACCAGCGAGCGGTTAAGCACATACAAACTAGTCGAAGAATTTCCGTTGGCGAGTCTCAGCACGCCGTCGCTGAAGCCGCCAACCGTGCTCCGTGCGCACGAGCGTGTCGTGATAATCCCCGGTTATCGGCTGACCCTCATTGGGGAAGCCGATGAACTTGCTATGCGCCGAAACCGTGCCGTCATCCTCCTCAGCGAGGGTGATGTTGCCGGTAAAGTGGCCATACATATTGCGTCCCAGGAACGTTTTGACGATGTCGGCTATGCCATTGAGGTCAGGCAACCCGTATGGGCTGCGATCGAAGACGAAGTCATCGGAGAAGACCTCATGAGCCCGATCCCAGTCATGGTCGTCGACGACGTGCCCGTACTTGGTCAGCACTGAATGGATCTCGAGAATATCCTCGGCAGTCAGGGCCATGTCACTCACTCCTTTCTCGTGAAGTATCGCGCAGATGCAGAGTGAGGAGAAATCGCTGTCTCCGAGGCGACGCACGGCGGGAGTTGTGGCAGCATGGCGCGTAGCCGATGTTCTCCGCGTAAACGCGCCTGAGCCAGAGAAAGGCAACCGCACATGGTCGCGCATCTGACTGCTGCAGATGTTGAACGCCGGCCCATCGCCATTGTTGGCGCCGGTACGCTGGGTGGCATGATCGCCGCGACACTCGTCGGCCATGGCGCGGATGTCCAGCTATTCGATATCAGTCAGGCGCAGCTGGACTCCGCCATCGCGCGTGTCGATACGCTGACGAGCACCTTCGGCAACGACGAGCGCGGGCAGTTGACGACATCGACATCGATGGCCGAGGCGGTAAAAAACGCCTGGCTGATCATTGAGGCGGTGCCAGAGCGCCTCGATCTGAAGCGTGAGATATTTGCGCAGCTCGACGAGGTAGCTCCGGAGGACGCCGTTCTAACGACCAACTCCTCGTCATATCGCAGCAGCGCCCTGGCTGATGTCGTATCGCAGCCGCAACGGCTGATGAACACGCACTTCTATCACCCGCCGGAGCGCAATGCCGTCGAGGTGATGACCAGTGGCTCCACGGATCCCGCGTTAATCGAGCTGGTGATCGAGCAGTTGGCGCAGCGCGGCTTTCGCCCGTTCCATGTGCGTCAGGAAAGCACCGGCTTCATCTATAACCGCGTCTGGGCGGCCATCAAGCGCGAGGCACTGATGGTCGTGGCCACAGGGATTGCAGCGCCGGAGGATGTCGATGCCCTCTTCCGCTCGTTCCACGAAGCGGGAGTCGGGCCGTTCGAGCTGATGGACCGAGTTGGGCTGGACGTCGTACTGGAGATTGAGGAGCACTACGCGCAGGAGCGCGATGGCATCCCGCAAGAACCGCGGGAGCTACTGCGGCGCTATATCGCCGAAGGCAAGCTCGGCGTGAAGAGCGGCGAAGGCTTTTATCGATATACGTAGGTTGGCAAATACAGAGCAGCCGCAGACCTGATAGGTCTGCGGCTGGTGGTAGCGGGGGCAGGATTCGAACCTGCGACCTTTGGGTTATGAGCCCAACGAGCTGCCACTGCTCCACCCCGCGGTGGTGGGCATG
>Ga0182738_1000607_pt1 | contig 48105 bp, 37 predicted proteins | sample eDN5th30CBELigMG_FD_128876 | JGI IMG/M metagenome (GOLD analysis project Ga0182738, IMG submission 128876) | Enriched Miracle-Growth compost microbial communities from Emeryville, California, USA - eDNA 5th pass 30_C BE-Lig MG (version 2)... ... | reverse complement strand
GTCGGAGCTGGTGGCAACAAAGGTTCAATCAGAGCCCACTGGGCATCGGTCACATCACTGGGATAAGGAAAATCTCTCATGCCCCATTCTACGCAGGTGCTGGCTTATGGGACAGTCTCTAAGCCACCAAACCGGCTCAAACACCTACCGCAAACAATCCGCCTGAACACAAACCGGGGAATGCACCCTCCCCATGTCCGCTGCGACTGCAGCCGTGCAATCTCCTTACAATCAGTCCCCCTTCAACAGCTTTTCCACAAGCGGCAGAACGTGTTCCTGGTAGGTGAATTCTCCAGGATTTTTGGGATCTGGAAATTCTCCTCGCAATGTTCCCTGCTGATCGTAAACCAGGACGATGGGGATGGATTGCTGTTGAATTTTACTGGTAAAGAGTTCTTCAGCGCTGATCGACAACAGCACGTTTTGAAAAGTGGCTTCCTGTCTGGTCAGGAACTTCATCACCTTGTCTCGATAGCTCTCGACAGGCTGGTCATCCAGACCTTCATAGTCCGCTGAGACGGAAATGCAGGCGACTTGATCGCCATGTTCTTTATTGAGACGCACCAGGTTGGGAAATTCTTTAATGCAGGGGGGGCAGTAGGTCGCCCAGAGATCCATGACCACCACTTTGCCTGGATGCTGCTTGACCAGATCCTGGGTCTGTTCCCAGTTCAACATATCCAGCGAGATCCCTTCCACTGGAACGTCCATGGCAGACGTCTCCACGGGTTCGCTGGATTCGTTCTGTCCCTCTGGTGCCGGCGTGGACGGAGAGAGTGCTGGAGGAGTTTCCACCTTCGGTTCGGTGGCGGGCTTGCACCCCAGTACGCCAAATGCTCCCGCACACAGGGCCACGGCAACCATTGATCGAGTTTTCAGCATCGATGAACTCCAGAAGATTCAACAAGTTTGCCAGAAGATTCAACAAATTTGATTGTCGCCATGTCACGGCACAGCGGGCAGGAGCCCCGGAGCCAGGAGTCCCAGATTCTCGCGACGACGGGGAAATGCACTCTAAACATCATGATTTTCTGCAGGGGGAGTCTGGCCGGTAGGGCATGTGAGGCACCCGGAACCCAGGCACAGGGCAATCCAACCCAGAATGAACGCCACTCCACCAAAGGGAGTGACGGCCCCCAGACCCCGCACGCCGGTTAAGACCAGCAGATACAAGCTGCCGGAAAATAACAGGATACCAATCAGGAAGAATTTGCCCGCCCAGTTCAGCGCGGAGGACTGGCGATGCAATGCGAGCAGACCGACCATCAGCAACGCCAGTCCATGATACATCTGGTACTCCGCTGCGGTCTTGAAATCAGCCATGTATTTCACTGCACCAGGAATTTCCTGGCCATGTACGATCTTGGTGACGCCATCATATTTCTTCAGCAGAAATCCATCGAGACCATGTGCCGCAAAGGCGCCAAAGATCACAGCCAGGGCGGCGGCGATTGCTCCGGCACGAATCTGGAATGTCGGAGAATGACAATTCATGTGCAAGCTTCATCAGGAAAGGTTTGGGAAACGTGAACTTCGGTCTGGTGCCGGGTGTCCAGCAAGACTGAACAGACTCGTTCTTGATGAGGAGACTGGTGCTCGGATCAGTTCAATCTATTCAATATAGCAGGTAGACGATCAGAATGCCGGGTGATTCAGAAGTCTGGCGAAGGCCGCCAACCATTTGGGATGTGCAGGCCAGGCAGGGGCAGAGACCAGATTTTCATCGACATACGCGTCTGTCGCCTCGCACGAAACGAACTGTCCCCCTGCCAAAGTGATTTCGGGCCCGCAAGCAGGATACGCGGTGCATGTACGGCCTTTCAAAACCCCAACCGCTGCCAGAATCTGCAGGCCGTGGCAAATGGCAGCGATCGGTTTTTTCTCCGTATTGAAGTGGCGGACGATTTCCAGAACTCGTGGATTCAATCGCAAATACTCCGGAGCCCGTCCTCCGGGAATCAGGAGTGCGTCGTAATGGACTGGATCGATCTCTGCAAACGTGGCATTCAGCGTGAAATTGTGCCCCGGCTTCTCGGAATAGGTCTGGTCCCCTTCAAAATCATGAATGGCCGTGCGCACGCGGTCTCCGCTCCGCTTTTCAGGACAGATCACATCAACTTCATAACCCAGCATCAGCAGGGCCTGATAAGGAACCATCAGTTCGTAGTCTTCAACGAAATCGCCAGCCAGGCAGAGAATTTTTTTCATGACAAATCTTTACTTATAAAACCAGGGAGGAAAGTCACCGGGTTGGGCTCCGCGATGAGATCTCATATTGCGAGGTTGACCTGGAAACGGGTAGAGCGGCATGGTCGTCCCGTCCGTCTTCTCCAGTTCCTGAAACAATTGTGCCCGCAATTTCTTAACTTGCGTGGCATATTCCGGAATCTGAATCAGGTTCTTTCGTTCGAGTGGATCATTTTTAATATCATAGAGTTCATCCGTATCCCAGATGCCGTGATATCGGATAAATTTAAATTCCGCGGTGCGGATGGCGTGCATGGTGGGTGTTTGAGGAAATTGTCGTTCCCAATAGTACTCATACAGCAGCGAGTCGCGCCATGGTAAGTCGGGATTCGTCAAGAGTCCCAGAAAACTCTGTCCTTGCATCTGTGCGGGAGCCTGAAGCCCGGCGACCTCTAGAATTGTGGGAGCAATATCGATATTCGCGACAACTTTTTCGCAGTTTTGTCCTTTTGTGAATGCACCCGGGCAACGGGCAATCAGGGGGATACGCATACTGGCTTCATAAGCAGTTCGCTTGTCGATCAGTCCGTGTTCTCCAAAACAAAATCCGTTATCTCCCATATAAATCACTAACGTCTCATCGAGCATGTTCTTCTTTTCCAGAGCCGACATGACCCGGCCCAGGCTGTCATCCACGGCCAGCAAAGTTTCGCAATAGCTTTTGTAGTATTTATCAAGATCCTCCTGGCTGTGATAAGCAAAATCGACGCCATGCCAACTGTTTCGCTGATCCTTGACCCAGCGTGGCTTGTCGGCAAAGTTCTCTTCCGTCAAGTCCATTGTGACCGGTGGCGTCCATTTTGCATCGGCATAGCGCCCCCGGTGCCGCTCAGCAGGGATGAATTCTGAATGCACTGCTTTATGTGAAAGATAGATAAAAAATGGTTTCTCATCGGATCGAGAATTCAGCCAGTCCACGCAATAGTCTGTTAACTCATCTGTAATATAGCCTTTCTGCGGAACATGCTGGCCGTCGATGTTCAATCCCGCTTTGGTGGGAAGATAAGTTCCTTGTCCCCGGAAACTGACCCAGCGATCAAAACCGGGACGAGGCGCATCGCTTTCACCACCCATATGCCATTTTCCGAAAAAGGCGGTTTCATAACCTGCCAGCTGCAGATACTGGGGAAAAAGATGGTTTCTTCCGGACAGGGTTGGCTGTTATCAATCACGCGGTGAGTATGAGCGTATTGTCCCGTCAGGATGGAAGCGCGGCTGGGCGAACAGAGTGCCGTGGTCGCATAGGCCGCACTAAACTGAACCCCTTCCCGGGCGATACGGTCCATGTGGGGCGTTTCGAGGAAGGGATGCCCCATAAAACCCATGGCGTCGTAGCGGTGGTCGTCAGCCAATACAAAAACGATATTTCGCGGCCTGACTTGCGGGCGTTTCTTCAGCGGTTGTACTTCCGCAGCGAAAGCCGACAGTCCACTTATCATTGCCATCAGACCAGCGATCAATGGGAAAGATTTCCGCATGCATGAACCCTTTGTTCGATCTGCTTTATGGAGATTGGATTTGCATCAAATCGAAGTGTATCGACTGTAGAAATGGATTGCGAACTTCCCATCGCTCTGATGCTCTCTCAGCCAGAGCGCATGGCTCCTGCATGGGCCGCGTTCCGCCATGCGGCACGCGTTTCATCTATCGAAATGCGTGCTGCGCGGGCCCAGGCCAGAGCAACCTGCTCAAGCGTGTCCACCTTCACAGGAATGAACGATGGTTTCTCGAAACAGTTGCAGAAAGTTGAGCGTGTGTGCGTCTGTCAGTCCGGAACTGATCCTGCTGGAGATCAGCTGCAGTTCTCCACCATAAGTCATAGCCACTACGGTGAGATGAGTATTGGGTCTGCGTGGTGGAGCACAGCGAATTGCCTGAATAGAAACAGAGCCGGCAGTCAGTTTTCCGTTTTTCGGTCCACCGTTGTGAAGAGGCAGAAGAGGCTGAAAGTATTGTGAGACGTCCCCCAGATTGGACAGAATGACCGTCGCAAAACAGTCGTACTGTCGGACCGTTCGATGGAGTAATCCCAGACGGGCAAACAATCGTAGCATCTTCACAAAGTTATGCACTCCTGCCGGGTTTTTACGGATGGGAGCCATCTCATCGCGAATCGATTCCAACAGCCGGGGAAAGGAACCGATTTCGTTCTGCGGCCGCGTCAGCATTTTGTAACCGATACAGTTACAGCCGGACAAAAAACGCTGGGTCGCTCCTCGACGATTCACGGGGATCAGCACACGCGCGGGGCGGGCACCGGACGGTTGCTGATCAGATCTGAGATTCTCCGAAGCGTGATTCGTAGAGAGATCGTTCCACCGGGCGAGACTTTGAAAGAGCGCGGCGGTCAGCCAGTCATTCAGAGAGACATGTGCCTGATGTGCCCGTTCTTTGAGTCGGCAGAATTCCGATTGAGTCAAGCGAACGACATGATAAAAACTTTCTGGTTCCGCAGCACGAACCGGCTGCGATGTTTCCGGGAGGGCGAGCGGTGCCGGCGAACGCCCAAACAGATACCGGCAGATGTTTCGCACTCGCATGCGGAGAGGGAATGTGGCCTGTACGCCGGTAAGATCTTCGCGTCGGCAGAGTTCCGCCATGGATTCGGGAGGTAGATTCGCCACTTCGCCGGTTGCCAGGGCGAGCCATTCCATAATGAACGTCAACATTCCCAGTGCATCGCTGGTGGCATGATGAACCAGCAGGATGAGGTCCAGTCCGCGAGTGGTCTTGCGCGTCCAGATGCGCAGCCCCGGTTCGAGAGCAAGATCGAATTCCAGCGATTTCGGAGGATGTTCATCAACATTGAGCGTCTGGATCTGGATGGACTCCGGCCGGATGTGCCAGCGCAGTTTGCCGTCCGTATCCCGTTGTACTTGCGAATTCAACAAGGGATGCCGGACAAGTGCGGCAGAGAGTGCTGATTGCAGTTCTGCCTGTGAAAGATCACCCTGCAGGTCGACTTCGAGAAAGCTGGCCATGGGATGCGAAGGGCGATCATCCAGCAGCATATAGCGTTCGAAAACGGACAGCAGCAGTGGAAAATTGGTGAGCTCCCGCTCTGTCGATCTGTCCGCCATTTGCAAATTTCATCTATCAAGTTTCATCCATAGAGAGCGCATTCACCCCGCATTGCCCCCGTTCCGCCACGCAACGAGTTGCCTTTCATCAGTTGAAACGCACGCTGCGCGGGCCCGGACGAGAGCAACATGCTCTAATCCCTATCCTGCGTGTCTGCTTCCGCACGCAACGAGACACAGATCAACTCGGCATCATTCCGGACATAACAACAACGATTTGCAAATGCCGGGGCATTCCAGACGACGGATCGTCCAAAGGCTTCACCGGTCGGTTCTAATAAATGAAATCGTCCCAGTTCGTCGTATTTTTCTTTACTGAACTTCGCGATAATGAGATCGCCTGTCTCGCTGAAGAGAAAGAAACGGTCATCGTGTGCGACCATAAATGTGGTGGCATTCCCTGCACGCCGATTGCCGGTCGTGGGCAGAAAGGTTTCCCACAGCCAGTTTCCATTCTTCATATCAACGGCCCGCAGACCTCCGCTATGGCAGTCCACGCCATAGACCACGTTGTCCCTGAGGAAGGGGGTACTGCTTGCACAGGCGACCCCGGATTTTCTGGTTCCTTTCCAGACTTCACGAATTCCCGGCCGATCCTGATCCAGTTCAAACAGCCCTCCCACCGGTCCGATGGCACTGGCGAACAGATATTTTCCCGATATTTGAGGAGCACTGATGGCCATACCAAATTCCGCCACCAGCGGGAACGACCAGTAGACTTCTCCCGTTAATGGGTTCAGACTGTTCAGATGCTCCGCGTCCCAGATCAGAAGTTGATCGATCCCAGCGGAATGAATCACCGTGGGAGGACAATACCCCTGCTCTTTGGCGGTCAGTCCCCTCCATCTCTCGGCTCCGGTGCGTTTGTCGAAGGCGACAGCCACACTCCCTTCCCCACCGACAACACACAATAAAAGGTCGCCATAAACCAGCGGGTGAGACGCACATCCCCATAGAGGAATCATGGCGGCAAAGTCCTTTTGAAAGTCTTTGGACCAGATGACTTTGCCTGACGCCACATCCAGGCAGAACAGATTGCCTTCCGCTCCCAAAGTATAGACCCGGCCTTCGTCCACTGTGGGAGTGCAACGTGGTCCAGCGGGGTAAGAGATCTCATAGGGACAATCATATTCATGTACCCATTGTATTTTGCCATCCTCTGCAGCCAGGCACAAAACTCGTTCGCGTCCCTGCAATTGGATGCGGGAGTTGGGATTGTTTTCCAGTTCACCACTGCTGCGAACATAATCTGTGACGAAGACTCGCCCGTTGGCCACCGCCGGTCCGCTGTATCCTCCATGTATGGAAGTTCGCCAGAGAGTTTTCAGTCCAGCGGCAGGGATGGTTTCGATGATTCCCTGCTCTCGCCAGAGATTATCACGGCCCGGCCCCATCCATTGTGGCCAGTCGTCTGCATGGACATGACCAGCAGTGAAGCCGAAGAGACCAGTCGTGAGACCGCAGGTCAAGACAAAGATGATTCCGATCAGGATAGAAAACCTGTTGCACATGAAACGTTTCTCCATCGGCATTAGAGTGTACTCCCCCCCGCATAGACTGCGTTCCGTCACGCGGCGAGTCGTCTTTCATCAGGCGAAACGCACGCTGCGCGGGTCCAGGCCAGAGCAACCTGTTCTGACTCTGCAAAAAGGCAAAAGCCCTTAGACCGGAGCCGGTCCCATTGTAGACATCAAAGAGACGTCTGCTACTCTACAATGAATACTCCAATTGGAGATATGATCCAAAGTGACGTAAAGAACATAGGGAAAAGGCTGCTGTTGATGCATTCTCCTCTTCCTTTTCCTCTTTCTCCACAATAGATCGCATTCACCCCGCATCGACTGCGTTCCGCCACGCGGAGAGTTGCATTTCATCAGTCGAACGCGCGCTCGCGCTGCGCGGGCACAGACGAGAGCAACTTGCTCTAAGACGACAGATATTCAGCTCAGACGTATATGACAGACTCTCCCTGGTATCAAGATGGACTTCGATTTGAATGTACCCAGTGCGGAAATTGCTGCACCGGCGCGCCGGGTTATGTCTGGGTCACGGATGAAGAGATCAAGGCCATTGCAGATTATCTCGACAAGCCCATTGGAGAGATTCGTCTGCTGCAGACTCGTCCCGCTCGAGGAAAGGTCTCTCTCAACGAGCACTTGAACGGTGATTGTATTTATTATGACCCGGCTGGCCGGGGCTGTACGATCTATCCGGTTCGCCCGCTGCAATGCCGCACCTGGCCATTCTGGCCCGGGAATGTCTCTTCTCCGGAAGCCTGGGAGGAAACAGCAAGAACCTGTCCGGGAATGGGGCACGGCCAGCTCATTACGCTGGAAGAGATCGAAAATCGCATTCATCATTCGGGAACATGATCATGGGGAGTCCGTCGTCCCCCACGGATGTCTTGTCCCCCCGGATCGGCACGCGTACTGCTTCTGATGGGGCTCCCTTGCACTTTCGACACTGGAGACCGATCGAACCTCCTCGTGGCTGGCTGTTGACGCTGCATGGAATTCAAAGTCACTCCGGCTGGTACGAATATTCCGCAACGGCATTCGCGCGGGCTGGTTGGGATGTGCGCATTCCCGATCGCCGGGGATCTGGATTGAATGCCCGCCAGCCGGCAGATGTCTGCCATCATGCACGGCTCATCCATGATGTTCTGCATTTTCTGCGAGATATTCAATACGAACGACAGCAAACGAAGTCGGTGGCACCGGTGTTGCTCGCGGGTATCAGCTGGGGTGGGAAACTGGCAATGCAGATTGCCAGGCGTTTTCCGGAGTTGATCAGTGCCTTGACGCTGATCACTCCCGGATTGATCTCCCGCATTCGTCCCGGTCCGATTGATCGCATCCGCCTGAAGATCGCCCGCAGACTGGGACTGCAGCACCGCAAAGTTTCCATCCCGCTGCAGGATGCAGGCTTATTCACTTCTGTTCCAGAGTTCCAGAAGATGATCCAGAACGATCCGCTGGCACTGCACGAAGTCCCTTTATCTTTTCTTTATGCCAGTCAGGATCTGGATCGACTGAATCATCAAATCGATCGGATCGCCTGTCCATTATTATTAATGCTGGCGAAGGAGGATCGCATCATTGATAATACGAAGACCAGCCAGTTGCTCCAGACGAAGGCACCCCGATTTCAATTTGAAGAATATGCCGGAGCGCAGCACACGCTGGAACTGGAATGCTGCCGGAAGCAGTTTGTTGGAGACTGGATTGGCTGGGCAGAAACAGTTCCGCTTTCAACAGAGATTTAACTCCTGATGCCTGACTCTGAACCCATTGCCGTCGCTGCACTTCAAGCTTGGATGTACTGTATGAAAGCGATTCTGTTACGAGCACTCTCGTTTTGTGTGTTGTGCCTTCCCGCCGCAATTGCCAATGCCCAGACGGGCGCCAGTGCACAAAGAGATGCTCCGGGGGCGTCGTCTGCGGAAATCAAACTGGCTCCTCCCCCCGCCATTCCGGAAGGAGCGGTTCCCCTGAACCCTGAAAAAACGATCTATCTCGATAAAACACGCAACCGGTTGTTGCTGACCACGAAAGTCTGTCTGCGCGAAGGCGTACTGGAAATGTTCATTTGCCCCAAACAGACCAAAGAACATGAATCCGTGTTGTCACTGGCGGGAAAAGCACAGATTGTGCATGCGGGGTTACTGGCACTGGGGGCCAAGTCAGGCCATCCCGCGAAGTTTCAGCCGGAATACATCCCCCCCACCGGCGACAAGATTGAGATCTTTGTGAACTGGAACGACATGGACGGCAAGCCACACCGCATGCGGGCTCAAGAGTGGGTTCGCCATGCCACCTTTCGATATTTCGAAGCCCCACTGGCGAGTGTCCCCGCCGGTGTGAAACTGGGAGAAGGAGACGATGCCCTGCGCTTCGACGATGTGAATCACATGCTGATTTTTTTCGGCACGATGAAACCTGAATTGAAGAAGACATTTCTTTCCTATAGCAACGACGAGAAATATCAAAAGGCAATTGAATCACTCTTCACACAAGGGCAGTACAAAGAACTCGAAGCCACGTTTCTCTTTGCCGGAAGCCTGTTTCAACGACGCGAAGACGGAACGGAATTTTATCTCGCAGAGACCGGCAGCCTCGTCTGCGTGGCGAATTTTGGTGACGCCACCATTGATCTTAACATGCAGAGTACCGCCAGCAACGATGCCGGCCTGCTGTTCGAACCCTGGACCGAACGCATCCCCCCATTGCGAACGGACGTCCTGGTAGAACTGGTCCCGGTTCATGAGCCGGCGAAATAGCAAGTAAGAAGGCGGACCGGGAACCTGCTGAAAAGCCATGGAATCCCAGACAGACATGTTCGGCCCGCTTTTCCCAATGATCCAGAAACCCCTGGTGGCACAGACATTTCTGTCTGTGCATCTTTCAACAGGCTAGAGCAAGTTGCTCTGGCCTGGGCCCGCGCAGCGCGCGTTTCGACTGGTAAAATGCAACTCGCCGCGTGGCGGAACGCGGCCCATGCGGAAGTGAGGCGCTCTATTATGATCAAGATCAGTGTCGCACGACATCGCTCACGAAGACAGGTTCCATCATCGGGGGTGGAGGGGCGTCTACTGGTGCGCCCAGGAAGCGGCCAAAACGCCCGAATCGTCCCTGATACAGCAGGATCAGATAGGCGGGAACCAGAATTGGCCGCACCACAAATGTATCCAGCAAAACACCGAAGGCGAGTGCGAATCCCATTTGCACCATGCCCATCAGCGAGCCCGCCATCAGTGTGACGAATGAGCCGGCCATAATAATTCCGCAGGTGGAAATGATACTCCCCGTCTTGGTCAGCGCCTGCAGAACTCCTCCCACACGGCCATGTGTCTCTTGTTCTTCCATCACCCGGGACATCAGCAGGATATTATAATCTTCTCCCATCGCCACCAGGATGGTGAACAGATAAATCGGAACCTTCCAGTCGATGCCGTGAAATCCGACTGGATCGTACAGGTAAAACCCGACATAGGTCGCTCCGATCGTCACCACATAGCTAAAGATCACCGTGATAATCAGGTAAGCACAAATCTCCGGTTGGCGCAGCATGAGCACGATAATCAGATAGACAGAGACCGTCACAAGGACATCAATCAGAATCCGATCGTGATCGGTGACTGTTTTAATATCACGAATGGCTGCGGTTGTTCCCAGGGTATATATCTTTGCGGAGTTTCGCAGCTTGGCGGACGTTTCCGCAGAGATGTCGGAATCTTCCGGAAAGACGATTGATTCGCGGACCGCCTGCTCCAGTCGTTCCAGGTTCTTGACGGAGTCTTTCGAGAACGGATCATCATTCATAATGATGTCCAGTCGCATGACCTGACCAGCCAGGGGACCATCCAGACTGGTATAGGTGCGATGGGCGAATGTCCGTTTGGCCCCTCGGCGAGTCAATGGCAGATTGCTGAGATACTCGCGTGCTTTGGGGTTGGTTCCCAGCGGGACATACTGGCTGCGGATATCATCGATCCCCAAAGCTTCTTGCGGGGGAATTGTGGTCTCTGTCTCCTCCCCCAACTCCTCCCGCGCCAGCAGGTTATTCGTAATGGCCGCACTCAGCTTTTCGGCCACGGGAATCGATTTCAGATCGTCTCCATCAAAGGCTTCGTGGAGCACTTTTTCCGGAAAACGAATGAACAGCGTGTCTGGTCCCGTAATTCCCGCGGGAAAATGACTCTGCACCACCTTGGCGCCCACGACGCTGGGCTGATCGCGAGGCAGGTCGGAAAGCAGTCCATAGCTGACATCGTCCTGATACATCACCCCGACAATGGCCAGCGGCATCATCAGCAGCACGGTCGAGACGAAGACGGTCCCGGGACGTCGATGCAGGACACGGGCCATGCCTTGCCACAGGCGTTCCAGTAAATGTTGATTCTGCAGCACGCTCCAGAGACTGGAGCGTGGAATCCATCCGGATTTCTGTCCGACCTCGGCTTTTCGGACTTCTGGCCAGAAGGCCCACTTTCCGATCAGCAGCAGAAAGGCCGGTGTAAAGGTGAGCGCCACGCAGACTGCCACGGCCAATGCGAATGAGATCGCGAAGCCAGCCTGACGAAACTTCCCGAATTGGGAAAACATCATCATGCCAATCCCGATAATACAAGTCCCCGCACTGGTGGCAAGCGCTGCTCCAACTCGTTCCACCGAAAAACTGATCGCACGTTGATGAGTAAAGCCGTTATCAAGTTCTTCTTTATACCGGGCAATCAGGAACAGGCAGTAATCCACTCCCGCCCCATAGGCCACCACCGTCACATACACATCCAGGCCGCTGAATAAACCGATCCAGCCATAACCCGCCATGATCCGCAACAGGCTCTTGGCCAGTTCCACGGCCAGTCCTACAGTGGCCAGCGGGACCAGTGCCAGCAAGGGAGCCCGATAAATCAGCAGCAGCAGAATAATCACCAGACCTTTGGTGAATGTTTCTGTCCGTTTGGCGCTTTCCTGTTCGGCCCGGAGCATGTCACGCCCCACCGTGGCCGATCCACTTAATTCCAACGAAAGCCCAGCTGGTTTGTGCTGCAAAAAGTCATGATCTTTCAATAGCTCTTCAATCCGGCCCACCACCATCCGGTTCTGCCGTTCCAGAAATTCCGTTTTCAGATCCACCACCACCAGAGTGGCTTTCTGGTTCTTGCTGGTCAGCAGGGCGCCAATTCGCTCATCGTTGGGGGAGGCGATGGATTTGATGACTTGTTCTGATTCGGGAATCGGCTCCGCGAGATCCGCTTCCATCTGGCGCTCCCAGCGATAGCCTTTGGGAGTCGTTTTCTGAATCTCTTCCAGACGTTTCACCAGCACATCGCTGATGAAACCCATGTCGTTGTCGGTCAGTCCGTTGGGGTCCAGACGTTGCAGCACCACGACCACACTGCTGGACATGGGATCGTGCTGAACCGATGTGCCGACGTTATCCGCTTCAGATTTTTCCTGAAGAGTACTTTGAAACGCTGTACGATAAATCCGCACCGCTTCCAGACTGGGAGAGGTGGGGGGCAGAAAGGCCAGTTCGCCATCCTGCCAGACTTGCTCGGAAGGGGGGGCGAAATGATGTGCGAGTCCGGCACCAAGCAGCCAGAATGCAATCCAGAATAACGGAACACGGCTGACGAAATTTCCAAGAATTCGATACATCGAAGCAAGAACTTCAATTGGGGCCACACCGGCGGACAGAGAACTGGCGACGATGTCGTCCGACGTCCTCCATGAACTGGCGACTGGCAATCTCTATTGACGGAACCGGGACACAGATCTACTGAATTTTCTCGAACAGATCGTGATTGTTGTTCTTCTTTTTGAAGTGATCAGACTGCTGTAAAACCATTGAGAACCTCTAACGGCCCGTTGAAGTAACAGCCCCGTTGAAGTTCGGGAGGGCCAGGCGCCTGCCGAGCCGAACCCTTCTGACAAAACCTGCAGCGAACCTGCTCGCGGAAAGTCAATCTTTCTTCTCCAGGAGGTGATTTTCGCGGCTCTGAAAAATTCGCGATGACGACGAATTTCTCCGATATCAGAACGCCCCTGGAAGATCACCCTAACGAGGGAATTCCCGCGGGTCAATTGATGAATTCATCCCCGCGAAGTCTGGGTATTTTAGGAAGTTTTGGAGGGTGTTTTTTTGATGTTCAGCCACCTGTAAAGAGAGAGTGAACAGATGATCGAGAGGATTCAGACGCACTCGACCAGAGTTTCAAATCAGAATTGACATGTTGGAAAACTTCCCATGAGCAGGCCAGCCAGGCCTTGCGGGAGTGACTCGAGAACCTGCAGAGGACGGAGTGCTCGTGCCATCAGTCTCTTTCGGGCTCCCGGCAGGATGTGATCGGTGAGTCTCTCTGATAAGATTTCTCTTCCCTTTGCAGGTCAACCAGCAAAGTTTCAACAGGCTGGTAGATTCACTACTGAATGATGCCTCGTACTTCCCGGCGATGATGACTATGACTCACCCACCCCAAAAAATTCGAGCCTTACGGAACGAAGGAGTCCTGGAGATCCAATGGACTCCCACGGAAACGCGACGGTACCCGTTCAAGTTTCTCCGTTGCGAATGTCCGTGTGCTGCCTGTGTGAATGAATTCACAGGGGAACGGATTTTGAACCCTGAGACGATTCCCGAAACCATTCTGCCCACTGGTGTGACATTCAGCGGTAACTATGCACTGAAAATCGACTGGGCAGATGGTCATAACACCGGCATATATACCTGGGAGCACCTGCAGCGTCTGGCAAGTGATGCCCAGGTGCAACACAAGTAGTGCTTTAGAGCAATTTGCTTTCATCCTTATTGCAGCTGCGCCCCTCGATCGATGGCGGCTTTCAGTTCTTCGCGGGTGACCTGGCCATTGCCATCGGCATCGATCTTCAGGAAATATTGTCCGAGCAATTTGGAGGGGGCTGCTTCTGCCTGAGAGATCTGACCATCCTGATTCTGATCAAGCCGTTGGATGATGACGTCTGGATCGAACCGGGGCGGACCGGCAGTTTTCGGACTCGCACTTTCAACCTTGAGCGGCAGCAACACATCATAATATCCCAGGAACATCTCTTCCCAGGATTGGTCCCCCCAGCGGACGGTGGCTGTTGGATCGGGATTGGCCAGATTTCTGGAGGAGTTATTGAACGTGGCGGTGCAGTGCAGGATGGTGCCGGCAGGCAGGTGTTTGGGTTCTGCCAGTCGATATTGCGTCTGCCAGTTGAAATCATAATGGGGGACTTTCAGCAGAACTTCACGGGTTCCATCGGGGTACTCCGCTTCATATTCAAAGGACTGCCCGCGCAGGTGCATATGTGGCGAGAGGGCAATCAGATCAACAGGCCTGGCGGATTTTCCGGATTGGGCGGTGAATGTCTGATTCGCCAGTTGCGGTTGAATGACGAATTCCTGATTGCCGACCACCCTGGTACGAACTTCATGCGTCACCTTTTCCGGATCGGCAAAGAGCAGACCGATGGATGTCCGGTCCTGCTGAGGCGTCCCGTTGGGCGTATAATGCACTTCGAAATGCAACCAGCCACCGGCTGGAATCTTCTTGGCCGAGCCGGGGGGTAAAGGATTCAGCCGCAGTCCGGGAACATAGGCTGCCAGAAATGTTTCGCCGGCCGTTTTCCCCTTCTCACGCGCCGCATACACGATGACATGATGCACCACCGCGCGATTGCCGGGTTGGACTTCCATTCCATCCACCCAGCGATCTTCATCCAGACCGGATTTGACCCAGAAGTGTTGATATCGCACCCCTTGCGGTCCGGCCTGCGCAGGAACTTCAAACGGTTTTTTCCGCATAAAAATCTGCCGGTCCGGCTTCCGGGGTAATTGCCAGCCTTCTGTGAATTGAACCGGTGCAGGCAGATCTGCCGGGTCCCCTTCCGGGCAACCATGCTTGACCCAGGTCGCAATCAATTCCCGATCTCGTTCAGCCAGGCTGGCATCGTTCTGAAATGTTCCAAAATGAGGATCAGCATGCCAGGGGGGCATTCGCCGTTCGTGGACAACTTCCGCAATCATGGGGCCCCAGCCCACCACATCGTCGTAGCTGGTCAAAGTGAAAGGAGCCACATCTCCCGGGCGATGACAATGCACACAATGAGCCTGGAAGATGGGTGCGATCTGCCGGGAATATGTGACGGCACTGGATTCATCCGGGGTGGAAATTCTTCCAATCAGACAACCCACCGCATCGGTCCGGGGGACGCTGACCGGTTTGTTCTGCAAGACTTCCCCAATGGCTATCTTCAGATCTTCCCGTTGCGGTGCATCGCGTACCACGCCTATCAGGTATTGATCATCAATGCGTCCCTGATAGCGAATCTCACGTGCCTGATCGAGCAGGAAGACTTGCGGAGTGCGTTCTGCTCCAAACTGATCTGCCAGGCGGTTTCCCGCGTCCTTGATCATCGGAAAGGTGACTTGATGCTCACGGACAAAACGCTCGATTTTGGCGATCCGATCCTGCGAGTTCGAATTGACTCCCAGGACCACCACTTCACTGGCTGGAAATGCCTGAGAAATCTCCTGCAGACGCCCGGCATACAATCTCGCCAACGGACATTCCGCTCCCAGAAAGGCCACCACGACACAGCGAGATTCCCGGAATTCTTCCAGCCGAATCGACTTGCCGCGAAAATCATGCGCGGAAAAATCGATTGGCTGTTGCGGTGCTGCCGGAGGCTCTGCCAGAACGACACTGGTCATCAGACAAACCAGACTCAATCCCAACCCACTGCAGATCTTCATGTGCCATCCATTTCGAGATTGTAGACCATTCAAATCAGGCGAGAGCGCATGACTCCCGCATCGGACGATTTATCGCCGGACTCTCTCTCTGCGAGTGTCTACGCGTACGACGGACAATACGGAAGCTATGCGCTCTAGAGCCCCGTGATACGGAGAAATGTTTCAGATTTCCAGCCGGAAACCAGATTCTACATCAATCATGGCATCTTTTCCCTGATTTCGAAACAGATTTTGATGTGCCGCCTGTTTCCTTGTACATTCTCTGGATGGAATTCAGAATCGACTCCATGTCGGACCTGCAAAACGTGAAACCTCCTCCAGATTCGTCAGCCTCCCCCGAGGAAAGAGTTCCCGTGAATCCGCCGCCGGAGCTTGTCACTCCGGTGGACTCTCCTGTTTATGGACTGCGGCAGTCGGATCGACTTTTTATTGTCGTGCTCAGCTCAATCATTCTGTTGCTGTCGCTGGTTCACATTGTCCGGCTTTCCTGGCGGGGGACACCGGCCTTCGAAATTCAGCGGCTTCCCAGACAGATTGCCAGCTTTCGAATTGATGTGAACAAGGCCACATGGGTGGAATGGATGCAACTTCCGGAGATTGGTGAAGTGCTGGCGCGGCAGATTGTGGCGGACCGTGAGCGCAATGGCCCGTTTGCATCCATCGAGGATCTTCGGCGCGTGAAAGGAATCGGGGCGGTGAAGATGGAAAAGATGCGCCCCTTCCTGAGAGCAAGTTGCTCTGACCAGGGCCCGCACGGCGCGAGTTTCGACTGATGAAACGCAACTCATCTGAAACGCAACTCATCACGTGGCGGAGCGCGGTTGAAGCGGGGTGAAGGCGCGCGAAACTCCATTCAGCATCTGCTCACACACACACAGGACTCGGCACTGCCTGCCAGAACTCACAAGTGACAGACAAGACGAAGTTGAGAGCGATCCTTTGCCCCCCAGGATGTCGGATTATTGCACGATGTCAGATTACTGCACCGGTGATCCGGCGTTGTGCACGATGGTGCCGATTTGCTCCCCCTGAATCGCGCGCAGAATGTTTCCATCCTGATAGAAGTCGAACACCATGATTGGGATGTTGTGTTCCATGCAGTGATGAATGGCGGTCGCATCCATCACCTGCAGGTTCTGTTTCAACGTATCCTGAAAGGTAATCGTGGAATAGCGCACAGCATGCGGGTTGCGGATGGGATCTTCTGAATAGACTCCATCCACCTTGGTGGCTTTCATCAGGATGTCAGCACCGATTTCACGTGCCCGCAGGGCGGCGGCCGTATCCGTGGTGACAAACGGGCTGCCTGTGCCGGCAGCGAGAATCACCACCCGGCCTTTTTCCAGATGTCGCACGCAGCGTCTGCGGATAAAGGGTTCAGCCACTCCTTCCATCCGAATGGCGGACTGCACCCGTGTGGGGACTCCTTCGTTCTCCAACGCGTCCTGCAGGGCCAGGGCATTGATCACCGTTGCCAGCATTCCCATATAATGAGCTGTCGACTGGTGGATGGCTGTTCCCACTTGGGAAAACTGTTTGCCCCGCAGAATGTTGCCCCTCCGCAGACAATGGCCAGTTGTACCCCTAGTTCTGCAACCGCTTTGATCTGCTGTGAGATATGGGTGACTTCCGTCATGCTGATCCCCCCTTCGCGTTCACGGCAGAAGCTTTCGCCACTCAATTTGAGGACGACGCGTTTGTAGGCGGAAGGAATAGAATCAGTGGGCATAGTTTTTATCGTTCTTCCGGGTTCAGAAACAGCCAGGTGAAATTCGAATGTGAATTTCTTCCCGGACATCATATGGCAAGTTGACCTATTTTCCACCGGAGCTCAAAAATCGAAACAGGCCCCGTTTCGGTTTTTCCGGCTGATCTTCCTCAACAGCAGGCATGGCCGAAGTAGAATCCAGCTGGGCGGCCAGTTGTTGAATGGCCCGCGTGATTTTGGCCTTGGGGAACTCCGTAATCAGCGGAATGCCATTGTTTCGCGACTCTGCCATCACCGCATATTCGTTGGGAATCTGCCAGAACACATCCCGGCCAATGGTCTCCAGAGCTTTCCCCAGACTGATCTGAGTATCCCCCAGTCCAATGCGATTGACGATCACGCGGATCTTTTCCGCCAGTCCCTGTTCTTCCAGGAACTGATTGATCCGTACGACATTTCGCAGCCCCGGCAAGTCCAGTTGAGTCACCACCAGGATATGATCGGACAGATCCATGGCTGCTTTATCGAGCACCGAAAACGATTTGCTCAGGTCGATGATCAGATGGGTGAATGTCGCTTTCAGCAGGGCAATCACCCGTTGCATCTCATCTGCGGAAAGGGGTGACCCTGCCTCCATGTGGACCGGGCGGGGCAGCAGGAAGGCGCCGCTGGCATGCTGGGTCAGGGAACGCTTGAGCATCGCAAAATCGAGCCGGCTGATGTTGTCCGCCACATCCTGAATGGTGTAGTCCGGAATGATATCCAGCCAGACATCCGCATCTCCCAGCGACAGATCCATATCAATAATGGCGACACTGTTGGCAGGATTGGCAGCCAGTGCACAGCCCAGATTCACTGCCAGTGATGTACAACCGACACCGCCGCCCGTTCCCGCCACAGACATCACCACCGTGCCCCGACTGCGGCCGTGTTTGCCCTGTTGTGTCGATTGAATCCGGTCCAGAGCGGCCAGGAAATCATCGAGATTCAAGGGTGAGCTGAGAAACTCCTTGGCCCCGTTTCGCATGGCCTGCAAAATCAGGGAGCCTTCCTGCGATCGGCTGACGACGAGAATCTGACATTCCGGCGCATCACGATTGATCTCGGCCACCAGCGTGAGCCCGTGTTGCGGGTCCGCATCCAGAGAGATCAGAGCAATCTGCGGGAGTGTCTGCGTGACAATGTCCCCGAAGAATTCATACCGCGAACATTCCGCTTCCAGCCAGACGGAATCGATTCCCAGCAGCAGATTCTTGATTGAATTTCTGGACAGATCGTTCGGATCGACGATCGCCAGACGAAAGACGTTATTCATGCCAGCTCTCCACGCAAAAAATGTCTGCTCGGCCGCAAACTCCTGGTCTGCGGCCGAGACCACCTCCGCCCTCAAAAATATTTTGCCCAACCCCCAACCCCTAACTTCTAATCCCTAATCCCTTACCCCTCACGGTGTTTTCGAAGACGATTTGGGAAGGATCAATCCGGGCAGCGAACGGGGATCAAAAAATGATGTTTTCGGTTTCGGTTGCGGAGTCTCCACTTCTCTCACCGCTTCCCGTTCTTTTACAACTTCTTTCTCCGTAGCGGAGATCTGTTGGATTTTTGAAGTTGCCGGTCTGGGAGCGCCCGGCTTCTCCTGCATCGAGTTCGATGCTTTCGAACTGCTGCCAGCATGAAACGGATTCACGACTGTCGTTTTTGCTCCCGGTTCCACCAGCACGGTTCCGCTGGCGGGAAGAATCTCCTGTTGAACCTTCGTTTTCTCTCCCAGCAGCGGAGTTGCGGGAGTCGGTTCGCAATAGTCGCCGTTCGCAGCCGGGGCTCCTCCAGGCATGATCAGACCGGGGCCGGGTTCGCAACCGGGGCAGTCCGGTCCATAACGGGGAACTTCCAGATTGCCATCAAGATAGAGTTCGTGATTGGTCGGAATCGCGGTACTGGTGCCCGGTCCTCCAGCTGGAACCTGATGCGGCAGCATGGGCGAAACCATTTGCGGAGTGACCAGAATGACCAGTTCCGTTTCGCCTTGTGTGTAAGATTTACGGCTGAAAGCAGCTCCAATCCATGGGAGTTCTCCCAGAAAAGGAACCTTCTGAGTGGTCCCCAATTCGCGTGTGGAAATCAGGCCACCAATCATCAATGTTTCACCAAATCGCATTTCCACCTGGGTATTGACGCTGCGACTGGTGATTCCAGGTACAACCAGACCGTTAATGGAAACGGAATTGCTATAATCCCGTTCGCTCACTTCAGGGGCCAGATCCAGACGCAACCGCCCTTCCCCCAGAACAATGGGGACCGCTTCCAGGCGAACGCCGAATTCTCTCCACTGAATACTCAGGTTTCCAAACGATTGCGGCACCAGCACCGGGAACTCTCCACCGGAATGCACCGTGGCCGGGCGTCCGCTGGTGGTCACCAGAATTGGTTCTGCGAGAATCTTGGCGAGTTGCTCGGTTTGAATCGCTTCCAGAAATCCCTGAAAGACATTGTTGTCACCCGCAATAGCAAAATTCATGGTCGTATTCTGCAGTGCCGGCGCGCCAAATGTGGGCAAAAGCGATGGCGGAGTAATCAGACCCGCCTGGGCACCGGGGATCGTGGCCGCTGCAGCGGTTTTGGCGATCCCTGCTAACGGGGCCAGATTCCCGACCCCATTGTGAACGTAATAATTCTGTCCCGCCATCAGGAAGTTGAAGCCCAGTTGTCGCAACTTGCTGCGCTGAACTTCCATCACCTTGACATGCAGTTGAACCTGACTGGCCCCCGCCACAATCAATTGTGGATGGACGATTTCGTAAAACTGCTCCGCAATCGCCATGATCTGCGGGATCTGAGTCGGCTCGGTCACCCAGCCCCGCAAGACCACACCATCCCGAATTCCGATCACTTCAATGGCAGAACCCGGAAACAGCCGCAGCAGATACGCTTCGAGTTCCCGCGTGTCCGGTTCGACAAAAACGTCGACCACGTGAATTTTGTCGAATTCGTCGATCAATTTGACCGTCGTTACGCCAGGCTGGGAGGCGTGCATCCGGACGCGATGCGGAGACAGGGCTTTGATGGAGACTTTTTCCGGATCGAAGCCATCGACAACCTTGATTCGATTCCCCAGTTCCAGAACCCGCGTATCGAGATTTCGCAAGTTGATCTTGGTGTGCGCAGCATTGATCTGAAAGACCTGTTCTCCCGGTTGCACATTGCCTGCCGGTGAAGCCACGGAATGTGCGGGCGCCGTTGGCGCGGGCAGACCGGAGCTGTTGTCAGCCGGCACTGCGTTCGTTGTAGAAGAGGAACGCGGAACAGGATCGGGGGGCTGCAGTTGGGCCGATGCGGACTGCGCCGACCAGCCAAGGCTGGCTGCCAGGACCACACGACCCATTCGCCGGGAAACACTTCGAGATGAAATTCTGGGCATCCTTGCACCTTATTCTCGTCCGAAAGCCCAGCCACTCAATGTGATTGAATGTTGTTGCCGGAGACTTCGGGGAGTGTTTCACTAAATCTGCATCCATCGGCTGCGATGTTGACGCATCACCGCCAGATGAACAGGAATCTGCTGAATCGACTGCCATCCATGCACAGCCGTCTCTTTTCTAAGAAGCCCTGACAAAACTCGTAGCGAACTTGCTCGCGGAAAGGAAACGTTCCTTGTCCGGAAGGTTTTGTTCGCGGCACTAAAAAGCCCTGACAAAACTTGCAGCGAACTTGCTCGCGGAAAGGAAACGTTCCTTGTCCGGGAGGTTTTGTTCGCGGCACTGAAAAGCCCTGACAAAACTTGCAGCGAACTTGCTCGCGGAAAGGAAACGTTCCTTGTCCGGAAGGTTTTGTTCGCGGCACTAAAAACTATCTGATCGTGACCTTTTCACTCGGCAGCAGCAGGTTCCGGGTGATCGCTTCGGATTGCTGCGCCACTTCAGGCGGCTGCAATGTTTCCAGAGCAGGTTGTTCCACTGGCAATTCAAACTGCTGGGGAATGGATTCGTTTCCGTTGTAAATTTCGACAGTCCAGGTGGCGACATTGCTGGGCGTGACCACCACGGGAGTGGCTGCGGTTTCGTTTAAGAACTGATGAGCCGATTCCTGTGTGGAAACCGGTGTCAGATCGGAATTGAAGTTGGAGTTTCGATCATACTCTGCATTGTAGTTGTCGAAGTTGTTGTCATAACTGCCGACCGTTCCTTCCAGTTCTTCCATCAGTTTTTCATCGACTGCTTTTGTCTGTGCCAGTTCATCATCGCTGCGCCGTCTCCACGACAGCGCCAGCGAGCCCTTTTTCTGTGCCAGAATCACGTACCCCGCCTGTTCTGGAGTGACGATCAGCGAGGCGATTTTGGCATGTGTCCCTTTTTCTGAGTGATCCATTTTGCTGGCAGTCTGGTCATCCATCCCGAAAACTTCCACATATTCCAGCAACGTTTTTGTTTTGGAAACCTGGCTGCCACGCTCACCACGACCTTGAAAAGTGACCAGCACGTCCACCCGGTCACCAGGACGAATCAGTCCGCTGATGGTATGACTGTCATCGACCGGGATGCCGATCACCCGCATCCCGGGCGGAATGGCGACCGATTTTCCCCATTCTCCTTGTTCCGTCAGTTTGGTTTTTCGTACAACATCCCCCGCCATAAAGGGGACCTTGGCGGCCCGTTCAATGAAGTCTGCTTCCTGCAGAACCGCATCTTCCGGAATTGAACCCAGAGACATCTCCTTGAATTTCGTATTGTCAGTGGTGAGTTTGACACCGGTGTCAATGTTCTCCAGAGCGACCAGGACCTTGCCGGTCTGCACTTTGACCGGGGTTCCTTGTCCCTGCATCGCCTGTTGGACTCCCAGCATGGCAACCAGGCCGCAACTTCCAGCCACTGCCAGCAACATCAATGTCTTAGGTTTCATCTCGGACCTCTCCACAACTTGAATTTCGCAGGGTCTCGGTCCGAAATGAGACGACTCATCTCTTTGAATCGGCTCGACACGGGGGACCGCTTCAATTTATGCGGGTTATACCGGTTAAAATGATCATTCCGATTAAGTGAATCGGGGAAGGCAAATATTGCAAATTACCCTTGTTGCCTATTTTACGTTTGATGTGGGAGGGCGAAGCACCTGCTGAGCCGCGAGGAAGGTCACGCTTTCTCCGGTTTGCGGCTCGACGGGAGCCTCACCCAATACCAAAATTTGCCGCTCAGTTCCCGAGACTTGATCTAATCAATCCCTTTTCCCTGCTTTAGTAGATCATCCCGGAATACAGGAAGTAGCCGATGGAGCCGACGCAGATCGGAATTCCATATGGCAGCAGCAACATGCGAGGCTTGCGCTCCGCGGCAATCTCGGACAACTTGCCGGGGTCTTTAATATTGGCGAATTCACCCAGGATCAGCAGGAACTGTCCGTAGTGCTTGTCCCAGGCTTTGCGGTAGAGCACCATGCAGATGGCCATGATGGCTCCCACAATCACAGTGGCAACAAAGGCGTTCCAGGTCACGGTGGCTCCCAGCCAGGCTCCGATTCCAGCCATCAGCTTCACATCTCCCGCTCCCATTCCACCCACGGAATATAAGGGGAGAAGAGTGAGCAGACCGACTGTCATGCCCAGCAGTCCCGCTCCCAGACCTTCCCAGCCGCCAAGACAGGTGCTGTAAATCAGTCCGGCCAGGACCATGGGAAACGTGATCCAGTTGGGAACACGCAACTCTTTGCCATCGATATAGGCAGCCACGATCAGAATCAGACAGACAACTTTGACATGCCAGTTATCGATGAAGATTGTGTGCCAGTCCATGTGGGTCACCTTTCGAGGGGGGAAAAGTTTTCCGGCCAGTTCTCGGCCCGGGTCTCAAATTCGCAATTGTGATTTCAGAAAAATGATTGCTTCCATGCCTCTTCGATGCCTCACATTCAGTGAGACGCAGTTCCACTTCCTGCAAACGCCGGCAACAGAAACAGAGTCACTCCAGTGACCAGCAGCGGGAGCAGTTCCATGAGTGGAAGTGATCCCAGATCAATCCAGAAGGGCAACATGCGGAAGTTCCTTGATTTCGATGAGCTGCGAACAAAACCTCCCGGACACCGGGAGATTGACTTTCCGCGAGCAAGTTCGCTGCAGGTTTTGATAAGGGCTTCTAAGAGTTTTCAGACGCTGCACTCTTTCAGAGAGACGTCAACTCGTCCGGATCAGGAGACCCGGACGAGTGGAGACATCCATCTGAATCTGCGATTTCTCAAACCAACAAATACTGCTGCCCCATTACCTGTTGAGTTCCGTAGAGACCGTTTCAATTTTTGCGAGTGGGTGAAACATAAAATGATGATGACGCTTGGATCATCATCAGATGACGTTGGTCAGACCCATTCGACGTGCGACTGAATACCGCTGTTCAAATCGTCAAAGCACCAGTCTCAAGTGCCTGTGCCGAGTGCCGTGGAAATATCTTCAAAGCGGCTCTTGGCATTGGTTCCCACAAGTCGCACGGCAGACAGGCAGACGATGACGATCAGGGCCAGCATGACGGCGTATTCCACCGCTGTCGGGCCGTCTTCGGACTTCAGAAATTTCTTGACGTTCTGGACCAGGTTTTTCATGATCTTTGATCTCTCACAATGGATTCCGGCCGGGCTCTCACCTCCGACCATTTTCCCGGGCCGCAGATGGTCCGAACAGTTGGACCAATTCTTCCGGCCTTCCCATAACAGCATGGCAGCAGGGTAAAATCGCTACTGATCGATCAGACAGACAATTCAGACTGGTCGACGAACAAAGCTAGGTCGCATTTGGACGATGGCAAATTTTACGTGCGTGATTTTTCTGCATTTTTCGAATCAAACCCTGGACATGTTCGAAACAGCAGAAATAGGACGCCCTATTGATGCCACCCATCTGAGAGCATGCGCGCGATCCGGTATTGCGTCGCCGATGGATCGGCAGCACTTCCAAAAGTGTGCACCGCAGCGACAGGAAGCGGTCGAGGACCAGAGATCAGAAAGAGCAAGTTGCTCGCACCCGTGCCAGCGCAGCACGCGTTTCGACTGGTGAAACGTAACTCGCCGCATGGCGGAACACAGCCAACACGGAAGTCATGCCCTCTAAACCAGTCTGCCTGGGAACGACTGTCATGACAATTCTTCGCCCCCGGTAATATGCAGCACTTCCCCCGTGACAAATGGCGCAGTGAGCAGGTACAGCATGCCCCGGGCAATCTCTTCTGGCGAGCCTGTTTTGTGAAGCGGATTACGATTTGCCCGTTGTTCAAAAACAGTCTGTGTCTCTCCGGGAGGAGGCAGAATGGCCCCGGGAGCAATCGCATTCACGCGGATCGCCGGTCCCAGTTCCTGTGCCAAAAGTCGCGTTTGAGCAATCAGCCCTGCTTTGGAAATGGTATAAGCCGCATGACCGGGTAAAGGACGCTCGCCCCGCCAGTCCACAATATTCACGATGCTCCCTTCGACTCCTTCCGGGAGTTGCCGGGAAAACGCCTGTGTCAAAAAGAACGGAGCCTTCAGGTTGATCGCCAGGTGCCGATCCCAGTGGGCTTCGTCCGTCTGCTGCAGGCTTCCTTTTTCAAAAATCGAGGCACTGTTAATCAGAATTTGAATGGTCCCCAACGAAGCGTTCGCCTGCTCAAAGAGCGTTCTGGCTGCAGTGACTGGCTGGGACAGGTCTGCAGAAACCGCCACAGCGCGGACCCCTAAAGATTCAAACTCCCGGACTGCCTCCTCCGCATCCTGACTGGACTTTCCATAGTGAACACAGAGATTCACCCCCCGTTCGGCCAGTTGACGCCCGAGTCCCCGACCGATACGGACCGCCCCACCGGTGACAATTGCAGACATTCCCGCCAGAATCATGATGCCGACTTCGGTTGGAGAGAAAAAATGAGAAGGCGATCGCATCTCAACTTTCATATCGAAAAATGTGACGCGAGCGACAACGGAGCGGAATTGCGAGAAACCGACCTGAACCCCAACTGCAGTGCAGCATCAGGTCCATCTGGACTCAACACAAATGACAGAAGGCATATGACAATTCAAGGCCGTTCCCTCTCTTCCGAGTCTGTGCCCGATATTGCAGGTCCGCGACGGATCGCATTCTGCATCACCGATCTGGATGCCGGCGGAGCGGAAAAGGCGCTGCTGCAGCTGGTCACCCGACTCGATCGCAAACATTGGGAACCGACCGTATTTTGTCTGGGGCCCGAGGCAGCACTGGCACCCAGGCTGCGAGAGCAGGGAGTTTGCGTGTTCTGCTATGGCGCCAGAAGTTGGCGAAATCTCGGCGTCCTGCTTTGGTTGACCAGACATCTCCACCGACTGCGTCCCGAATTGCTGCAATGCTTTTTATTTCACGCGAATCTGGTGGGACGCATGGCGGGACGCTGGACCGGTGTGCCGGTGATTCTGGCCGGACATCGTGTGGCAGAACGCGGAAAACGCTGGCACCTCTGGCTGGATCGCTGGACCCGTGGCTGGGTGGACCATCACGTCTGCGTGAGTCAGGGAGTGGCTCGTCACATCGAGCAGCACCTGGGCGTCTCACCCCGGCAGATCACCGTGATTCCCAACGGCGTAGAGATCCCCTCTGCACCAGGTTCCCAGTTGAATCTACGAAAGGATCTCGGTTTTCCGGATGATGCGTTGATCGTGCTGGGAGTTGGTCGGCTGCATCCCCAAAAAGGATTCGACGACCTTCTGACAATTTTCCAGCAGGTGCATGCCAAAGTTCCGGAAAGTCGACTGGTCATTGTTGGTGAAGGGGCTCAGCGAAGTTTGTTGCAGGCTCAAATCGAGTCTCTCGGTCTGCAAGAGGCCGCCCGACTCGCGGGATATCGCACGGATGTTCCGGAGATCATGAAGCAATCCCAATTGCTGGCCATGACGTCAAAATGGGAAGGGATGTCAAACTCGGTGCTTGAGGCAATGATTGTGGGTCTACCAGTGATCGCCATGGAGGTCGAAGGGGTCACGGAACTGCTGGGAGAGGGACGTGGAATTGTCGTAAGCTCTGGAGACACGGGTGGATTCGCTGATCAGATGGAGTTGATTTTACGAAACCCAGAGTTAAGGTCGAAACTTGGGGACATGCTGCAAGATCATGTATATAAGTACTTTACGTGGATTCAATGTGCTCGTGACTATGAAAAACTGTTCTCTCGCCTGCTCGGAGAGTCCTTCACATACGACCAGTCTGGATGAAAATGGACAAAATCGCATTAAGGCTTGTTTGAGTGCCAAACTGCGACGAAGTTAGGATAAAAATTCGAAAAACTTTCAATTCCAAGCGCCATCACAGGCTACGTCATCTGCAGCCCTACGGGGATGAAAAGGGGGCGGAGTTGTGCTTGACGAAACGCAGAATATGAATACCTTTTGGAGCCGTGTGGGGATCATCAGGGAGTAGTGGGAGGGTTTCTTTCCTGCGTCGCGCTGTTGCGGTTTCTGAGAGGCGGTTTCTAGGAAACTGTCTCTGTCGAACTGGGTTGACGGTACGGCGAGGATGTAGCCATTTCACCTGGGCGTAGAAAATGCGCCATTGACTTCCGGATTCTCGGCATGGTCTTGATCAGGACTTACGTCCGTACGTTCGACGATAGATGTCGTCGAGCAATTTCCGAAATTGATTCGGAAGGTTTTTCTGTACGGATGCTGCCACGATGGCGACAGTCGTCATTGCCCCGGAAACGGAGCATGTGCTCGCGTTGTTTTCGGGGGCTCGGTTTCAGTTACGAACAGAAGCAGTTCGCGGCTGGACAAAGAACAAATCGTACTGTCTGTATGCCGCTGCGCCGATATTTTTTATGGGCGGAGAAAGCGACTCCAGACAGAAAACGACTCCAGACAGAGAGGTGAGGCACGATCGAGCAGCGTCAGTTGCAGGAAGATCGCCAAATTCGTTCCATTTCAGTTTCACCAGGATTTTCAGGGACTCCGCTTGCTACCGGGCTCGCGGATACGGCAACCATGACGGTTCGCCTCGTTTCGGGCAGTCGGCTTTTTTGGCTCCTTCCAAAGCCTGACTGCCAGCCTTTCGCCCCATGAGCGCGGCACGGATGCGGCGCGGGGCGAAAGGCTTTTTTGTTTGCAGATTGATTTCATGAGACATCTTTCCGAAACTATCCACCAGCTTCGACCTTGGTGATGGCATTTTGCGAGAAAGATCCCCCATGAACATTGTTATTTGTCGTGATGTGCAGGACCTGGGAATTCAGGCCGCCCGTGCTGCGGCCGCCAGTCTGCGGCAGGCCCTGGCGGAAAAAGAGCAAGTGACCATTCTGGTCGCCACGGGAGCGTCTCAGTTCGCCACCTTGCAGGAACTGGTTCAAACTCCCGAAATCGACTGGTCCCGCGTCACAGGATTTCATCTGGATGAATACCTGGGACTGTCGATCGAACATCCCGCTGCCTTCCGTCGCTATCTGCAGGAACGTTTCATCAGCCAGGTTCCCCTGCGGCAATTTCATCTTGTCAATGGCGAAGCGGAAAACCCTCAACAGGAATGCGAACGGCTGGGACAACTCATTTGTCAGCACGACATTGATGTCGCATTAATCGGGATTGGCGAAAATGGTCATCTGGCATTCAACGATCCCCCTGCCGATTTCGAAACGACCCAATCCTATCTCGTGGTCACGCTGGACCGGGCCTGCCGGGAGCAGCAATTTGGAGAAGGCTGGTTTCCCAGCTTCGAAGCTGTTCCCACTCAGGCCATCAGCATGTCGATATCGCAAATCCTGAAAGCCAAACGCATTATCTGCAGTGTTCCGGACAAGCGTAAAGCGAACGCCGTTCAGAACAGTGTGGAAGGTCCCATCACTCCGCAGGTTCCTGCCTCAATTTTGCAGAACCATGCCGGCTGTACTCTGTTTCTCGATCCCCCGGCCGCCAGCCAGCTGAAAGAGAATTCCTGTTCATGAGAGACGAACAAAGTCCATCTGCCGGAGACCAGGAATTTCTCATGAACGGTTTTTTCGATCTGCAAATCAACGGATATGCCGGTATCGATTTCAACTCCACATCGTTGTCGATTGATGACCTGCATGCGGCCTGCGCGCGGTTGCAGGCGGACGGAGTCGACGGCATTCTGTTAACTCTGATTACGGATGCCGTGGCCAGTTTGCGAGCGAAGATTGCCAATGTGGTCCGGATGCGTTGCCAGGACCCGCTCATTGAGAGCATGATTCGGGGCCTGCATATTGAAGGGCCGTTCATCAGTCCCTTGCCGGGATTTATCGGAGCCCATCCCGCAGTGCATGCCCAGCCGGCCACTCTGCAAAACATGGACAGCCTGCTCGAAGCAGGCCAGGGACTGATTCAATTGGTGACTCTCGCCCCCGAAATGGACCCGGGTCTGCAAGTCATTCGCCATCTGTCTGAAACCGGAGTCATTGTTTCCGCAGGACATACGGATGCTTCGCGAGATCAGCTGCAGGCGGCCATCGATGCCGGGCTGGTGATGTTCACGCATCTGGCGAACGGATGTCCGATGCTGATGAACCGGCACGACAATATTATTTCCCGGGCACTCAGCCTGGCCGATCAGTTGTGGATCAGCTTGATTGCGGATGGAGCGCATATCCCATTCTTCGTGCTGCAAAATTATCTGCGGATCACGGGCCTGCAGCGAGTGGTGATTGTGACCGATGCCATTGCCGCTGCGGGTGCTGAACCGGGACAATACCAGATTGGAAATCAGACAGTCCTGGTGGGCGAAGACGGGGTTCCCCGCTCGGAAACGGGAACGCATCTGGTTGGCTCCGGGACCACGATGCAGCAAATGGCGGAACGGCTACGCACTGAACTGCAGTTCACCCCCGCCCAGATTAAACTCGTTACCGCTCAAAATCCTCGAAAATTGCTCAAACAAGAATGCACCCTGCCCATATCGATCGCAGGCGAATAAAGTTTGTGAGGAAAAGATAAAAAAGCCGGTAGATTGATTGTATGTGCTGCCGTTTAATAGACTCATGAGATGAACTGCAGTCTCCATTCACATGAGAGGGAAGCCAATGTGCCATACTTGCCGTGAGAGATACGGGCCCTGGTGCAGTTGTGCTTTGTCAATCCTGAAAATCCAGGGAGGGCTGAACGCAAAGTCCGACAACAGAGGATGTTTCGCGATGACGCATCTTCAAGTCAAGCCCTGACAGAGTCGTCGTCGGTGCAGTAGTCGGTTTTTTTTGGAAACCCTCTTCCGATCATGCTTTCTTTTTGACCTGAAAACGTGGTCGATTCTCTAAAGTTTTTGGCGAGTTGTTCTTGTCTGGATCGCGCTGCGCATGTTTGAACCCGCAGGGCTTGATTCGTAGGTGGTGGATGTTGATGGGCCCGGGGAGGCACGGCATTGATCTCAGCAGCTTTCTCCGATGTCGATGCGAGGCAGTTTGTCCGAAGGAAACACGGCTTTTCGTGTGCCGGTCCAGGTTAGTCGTCATTTTAAGATGTGTTAGGGGGGGAGATGGTGATGTTTCTACGTTATCCGCAACGACGCGCTTTCACGCTTATTGAACTGCTGGTCGTGATCGCGATCATTGCCGTTCTGATTGCACTCCTGCTGCCAGCGGTGCAACAGGCCCGGGAGGCAGCCAGAAGATCGCAGTGCCGAAACAACCTGAAGCAGATCGGACTGGCCATGCACAACTATCACGATGTGGCCACCATGCTTCCAGTGGGATGTACCGCCAGGCCGAACGGGACAGGTGGTGATTCATCGCTGGGGATGGATATCTTTGCCGGGGCGTTTACGTCCATCCTGCCGTATATGGATCAGGCCAATTTGCTCAATTTGTATGACCAACAGCAGTCCTGGGAATACCAGTCTGCCATCACGGCCTCCACGGTGATTCCTTCCTATTTATGTCCTTCAAATGCCGGACCATCAATCATTACATTCGACTTTTTGGCTGCATATCCAATGGGAAAGAATGTGGCAGGAGTGACTTATCTGCTTTCCAAGGGTTCGATCAACGGCTGGTGCTTCAACCCCGCCAGTGTGACAGGAGTTGGGGCGTTCGGAATCAATCTCTGTACCCGGTTCCGAGACATGACCGATGGATCGAGCAATACGTTACTGGTCGGTGAAGGAGCTTATGGGTCGAGTTGGCCACTGGCCAAAGGATCAGCCTTCGCAACTCCGGTTGCGGATGGAAAGTCGGGGCAAGCCTGGATCGTCACGCAGCCCAATGCTACCACACTGCAGGGTGGGGGAATGCTGGATGTCGCCAATTCGATCTTCGGAACGACTGCCTGGAAGCTCAATCTCAACCCGGTGATTGAATCAATCTATAACGACAGCGCGCTGACAAACTGTTCTGACTCGCAACATTTCACCAGCAATTTCAGAAGCCCCCATGTTGGCGGCGGGCACTTCCTGATGGGGGACGGTTCCTGCCGGTTTATTTCTTCTAATATTGCTGAAGTGACCTACAAGGCACTGTCGACACGCGGCGGGAGCGAAATCATCGGAGAGTTTTAGAGCTGCGAATAAAATCTCTTGAACGACAAGAACTCCCTTTCCCGCGAGCGGAGCGTGGAAGGTTTTGTTAGCGGATCTCAGGGCTGCAGACAATCCACTTGCAGGCTGGAGCCCTGAGATCGACGAGCGGGAACGCCGGCCAGCGTGGCACGTTGCGACACATTTCGTGAAACGGCCCCATACGTTTGGCGATGTGGGAAGGGGGGGATCACTCCCCCGAACCCCGATGTGTCTCGGCAGGCCGGAGCAACTTGCTCTGGCCTGAGCCCGCGCAGCGCGCGTTTCAGCTGATGAAAGGCTCTTCGCCGCGCGGCATCATCCGATCAATCGTTGGATTCTCTCTGCGAGTATTCACACGTATGACGGACAATGCGGCGTGAATGCGCTCTGGCCAGAACAACCGGATCTACTTCACACGCATCCGATAAGAGGCATTGCTTTTGTCAAAATCCGCTGCTGTGAGTTCCTGTGAGAATTTGAGATCGGTATAGGCATAAAACTCAATCAGCGTCTCTTCATCAATCTTCTCGGGATTGACATCACGCCCCCAGGTATAGTTCTTCACACAAATGGGCAGGGAGAGTTCTTTGTCGACATAGATCATCGACTTGCGATAGATCTCATTAAATTCCGCTGCCTCATATTCGATTAAATAAAGATAGCAGTCTCGGTTTTCAAATTTCTGGTGGTCGAATAATTGACAGGTGAATCCCCTGCCCCGTTGCAGGTCTGATTTCTGATAGGACAACACGGTGTGGGCCAGTTCCAGCAAGCCCGCCTTCGTAATTGCATATCGGGAATCAGACATGGCCAGCGACCCGGTTGGTTCCAGCGTGAGAACCCCCGTCAACCGACCGCGAATGCCGCCCGGCTGAACGAGCATATTTCCATCGTTTTGTCCGTCCACATAGATCAGCTGCCTTCCACGATCTCCTTCATTCCATTTCATGTAGACGCTGAAGGGCTCGTGACGAATCTTGACGTCAATTACCTGGCAGGCTCCCAGTGCACCATTGATTCGTTCCTGCTTGAGCATATTTGCGGTGTAGTCGGGAATTTTGGCAAAATTCTCGCAGCCCTTTTCAAGCAGGGCGGAAGCCATTTTGACGGCCCAGATCCCATGCAGAATGGCGGGATCATCTTCGCGTTGCGGGTGAGCCGCCGTGTGATCCCTGGTTTCCGTACCTGCCTGAGTGGTGAAAGAACGGGCCGATGGCGGCGGGATGAACTGTGGTCCTGCTGTTTTTGCCAGTGCACGATTTCCCGTTCCGGACGTCATCCCGAGCGTGTCGAGGTTGAGTTGAGCGAGCCCCAGTGCTCCCCCTGCCACCAGCAGGGCCAGAAAGTTCCGTCCAAAAGAACGGGTGGACCGTTGCGAACGACGCATACGCCTGTACCTCAAAGCTGATTGCCGCGTCCCGGGGTGATGAGAAAATGTGCCCGACTCGTGGAGCTTCAATTCTGCAAGGAGCAGACAGACAAGACAGCATGCCGTTGGCGCGCATTCGCAAAACGGAACGTTTTCATGAACCTGCTCGAACTGAAACTTGATGCCACATATTGCTTTCGGCAGTTGAATGGATCGTTCGGCAATAAAATCGAGTGCGGGCGCGCAGTCGCTGCATGAATACGAATGCGAACTCTGCAAAAAGTCTATCAGGCTGTCGTGATCGCCCTAACTTACCCAATTGATTTCATGGAAGTACTGTGCGAAGTTGATTTTCCGCGCCAATCTTGCGAGTGTGCTCTTTAGCAGCCTGTTGAAAAACAATCCTGAAACCATATTGCACCAGATGATTTGTACGAAATTGTCAATCCTCTGAAACGAGTTCGGCGCGGCAGGAGCCTCGCCCTCCTGAACTTCAACAGGCCGCCAGACAGGCACACCAATTCACAACCCTGAGAAGGAAATAACATGTTGCTGCAGTCTCAAATTCGGATGCTCTTTTTGTCGATGGCTCTGGGAATGGCATGGTCCGGCTCTGCCATTCAACCGCTGTCCGCTGCTGAACCAGCCGTCAAACCGCTGAAAGCACTGCTGGTGCTGGGGGGCTGCTGCCACGATTACAAAGCTCAGCAGCATTTGCTTTCCAAAGGAATTTCTGACCGGGCTCATGTTGAAGTGACCATTGCCTATGACCCGGACACGTCCACAAAACATCTGAATCCGGTCTATGAAAATCCGAACTGGGCCGAAGGCTATGATGTGATCATTCATGATGAATGTTCGGCGGACGTCAAAGAACTGGGAGTCATCGACCGCATCCTGGAACCGCATCGGCGGGGGTTGCCGGCCGTTGTCCTGCACTGCGGGATGCACTGCTATCGCAGCGAAGGTTTTCCGAACATCACTCCCTGGTTTGAATTTACCGGGCTGCAAACCACCGGACATGGACCACAAATTCCGATCGAAATCCGCTTCATCGACCCCGCCAATCCCATTACCAGGGGGATGCAGAATTGGACGACCATCCGGGAAGAACTGTACAACAACACCACCGGCAAGTTGCTGGAGACCGCCACTCCCATCGCCTCCGGCCATCAGATTTATAAGAACAAGGAGGGCAAGGATGTGAACGCCGGCAGCATTCTGGTCTGGACGAATCAGTACCAGGAAAAGACCCGTGTTTTCTCCACCACGCTGGGCCACAATAACGAAACCGTGGGCGATGATCGTTACCTCGATCTGGTGACCCGGGGTCTGCTCTGGTCCTGCGACCGCCTCAACGATCAATACCTGAAGACATCAGCCGGAAAGTAAAGACCGGAAAGTAAAGAGAAGAGGAAAATGCGAACAAGTGCCGTGTTGCGGCATTAGAGCAACTTGCTTTAATGCGCTCTGGCTTCTCCAGTTCTGGTGGCAAATCTGGAAATGATTTCGGGCTGTTCGTGATCAGGACGGGACATCAGTTAAAAGGGGATCGCATGGAATTCCATGCGATCCCCGGTGTCCTGCGTCCAGATGTCCTGCGTCCAACGGAGTCAGGCGAAGCAGACAATCCGTCACGCAGGTCATCCGAACATGCTGGAGAATCTGCCAATACAGGAATACAGAATAGAAACGGCCCGTTATTTGGCTGCCTGCGGTGCAGCGGCGATTCCAATGACTCCCACTGCAATGCGGTCACCAGCGTCGCCTGCGGGCTGGCTGGTGAGGTCATCTTCCTTCGCATGCACGACAATGGAACGTCCGATGACGTGATGCAGGTTGAGTCCTTCAATTTTGATATTCACTTTGGCGACACCATCGGCACCGGCCACAATATTTCCCAGGTCGCCCACGTGGCGGTGGTCGCTATCAGGTCCGCCATGCGGATGGCCTTCGGGGTTGTAGTGTCCTCCTGCCGATTTCCCGGCTGGATCGCGCAGATCTCCGAATTCATGAATGTGGAAACCGTGCTTCCCCGGTGTCAAACCGCTCACTTCACCTGCCAGGACGACACCCGTATTGGTGACGGTGAACGTCAATGTGCCAGCGACTTTGCTGTCCTGCATGGCGGTGAGCACGACTGCAGCGTGATGAATCTGGACTGCTGCATCGCCATGTTCCGCATGGGCGGCAGGCTTGTCCGCGGCCACAAGGCCTCCGGCGATCAACAGGCCGGCAACGGTTGCAAGAATCGAGGTGGACTTCTTCATGGTTGCATCTCCCCTTCTGGTGTGGTCGGCATGACTCCTCTCGTCTGATGATGACGAGTGGCAGTCGAAAGCGAATCAGCGATTCGGACTGGTGGCAATCGCTGGCAGTTAACGGCATCCGTCTTTGCAGCGGCCTTTCCTTGACCGGTCAATCGCTTCGTTCAACAGCATCCCATTTCTACAGTTTCGCCGCAGGTTTGAGAACGCTGTCGCAACGTTCTTTCGCAATTAGACCTTATTTCTGCATGGGGTCAACCACCATAATACTGGTAGCCAGATGTTCGCGGATTTGCTGCTGCAAAGAGTTATGGGGCAGGTTGTGGATGAATTGCTCAAGTGCTTTCCGACCTCGTGCCACCCGCCCGATCAGGCAAACCGGCTCACCCGGTGCGGTGACGGGAAGTGTGGTCATCCCCAGAACAATGCCTGTCTCCGGGGCATAAATCGGTTCTCCGGTTCCCCCCACCAGGCCATTCACGGTGGCAATGGGGCCTCCCTTGGTGACGAGTGCACCCGGAGCAACGTGGAAATGCAAAAAACCGGCTGATTCGGAGCGAATCCAGGTGGTCTCCTGGACAATGGCCCGATAGGGAGGCTCCTGCCATTTCCCGTCAATCATGCCCAGATGAGTCAGCACATTGAAAATGCCTCGCAAGGCATAGGCAATGACCATCGATTCCACTTTCCAGACTTCACCCGCTTCGAGGATTAAGGTCGGACAACCCGCTTCGCAGGCCGCCCGCCGCAGACAACCGGTGGGCCCTTTGTCATTCACCGTCACTTCGCAACCAAAGAGGGCTGCCAGGCGTTTCACCTGTGGATCCTGTAGATCAGCTCGTAAATTCGGGAAATTGGTACGACGGACCGCTGCAGTATGCAGATCGATTCCAAAGTCCGACCGTTCGATGATCTCGTCCAGCATCAAACGCGCCAGCCGACTTGCCAGACTTCCCCGGGCACTTCCCGGAAACGAACGATTCAAGTCGCGACGGTCCGGCAGATAGCGGGAATGCTGCTGAAACCCCAGCATGTTGACCACCGGCACCAGAATTAAGTTGCCTTTCAACAACTTCAGACGCGGGTCCATGATCAACTGCCGAATCGTTCCGGTGCCGTTGATTTCATCTCCATGCACAGCTGCTGAGACGAAAATGGTCGGACCCTCTTTGAGTCCGCGACGCACATGAATCGGGATGGTGACGGTCTGTCCGCTATAGCTGGCTCCAATTGCCAGTTCGATGTTTTTCTGTTCTCCGGGGGCAATGCTGATGCCATTCCAATCTGCGACCGTACGGCAACGTGACCGCAAGACTGAGATCCGGGGAATCCTGGGACTGCTCTCTCGGCTCATACTTCCAGCGAAATGCGAATACAGATGGCATTTCGTTCTTTTCAGGTTCTTGAGTGCTCGGTCAACTCTGAATTTTTAACTCTGCATTCTTAACGTGGCCCAGCGATTACAAAATCACACCCGTCACTCAGCATCTCCAAGTCTGACAGGACAGGCTTGCTCGCATTCACCCCGCATCGTCCGTTCTCTGATCCTTCCCCGGTTCCTCATGCTGCACGATGTCGGTACCCGGCAGGTGATGCTGCGAGCAAAGGCAACAGTGCATCGACAGTTCGATCTGTCGCCCCTTGCTGGCTCAGCACCAGCTCTTTGGCGCGAGTTCCCATGCTCCTGGCCAGGGCGGGAGCGGTCAGCATTTCACAGACAAACTGTTCCAGTTCCTGGGGGGATTGCACACGGCGAGCCGCATTCGCAGCCAGTAATAATTCTACAATCTGTTTAAAATTCCACGTCTTTGGACCAAAGCAGACAGCGGCCCCATAGGCTGCTGGCTCCAACATATTCTGGCCTCCCCGGTTCGTAAAGCTTCCTCCAACAAACGCAATATTTGCCAGCCCCCAGCAGGCCCCCAGTTCTCCCACTGTATCCAACAGTCCAATGCAGTTTGACGAATCGTCTTCTCCCTTGCCCTCTTCTTCCCGATTCTCGAGACGCTGCTGATCAATTCCAGTTTTTGCGCGGCATGTCCGTTGCAAGGGAATAAAGCCCTGCTGCCGAATGAGCTGGGCGATTTCACCGCCCCGTTCCGGATGACGCGGGACGATCACCAGTCGCAGCCTGGGAAAGTTTTTTCGCAACGCGGCAAAGACATTGATGGCCAGGCTTTCTTCTGGTGCTTGAGTACTGCCTGCCACGAACACGGGAGCCTGCGAAGTCAACTGCAGCCAGTCGGCCAGTTCTCGCGTCAGTGGCTGATCTGGATTGGTTGCGACTCCGTCAAACTTGATCGACCCGGTGACCAGAGTCGTTCCAGGACTGGCTCCCAGATGTAGAAAACGCTGCCGATACTCTTCTGTCTGAGTTCCGATCAAAGAGAAACATTGCAGGAGTTGCTGGACCAGAGGACGAATCCGTCCATATCCACGAAAGCTTCGTTCACTCAGCCGACCATTAATCAATGCCAGTGGAATGCGGCGCTTTGCAGCGGCAAAAATGAAATTCGGCCAGAGCTCCAGTTCCACCAGCACAATCAAGTCTGGCTGGATACGCTGCAGGGCTCGCTGCACACTCCAACTGTAGTCCAGCGGAAAAAAGATGACCTCGCAGTGCGGAAATTTTTCCCGGGCCACCGCATGTCCGGTTTCAGTGGTGGTGGAGATGACGATTTTTGCCTGCGGATCGACACGCTGCAGGCGATCGACAATTGGCCGGAGTTGCAGAACTTCTCCCACGCTGACTGCATGCAGCCAGAGACAGGGCTGCTTCAGATCCATTCGGGCGGGGACATTTCCCAGAAGTTTCTGCCCCCAGCCATGCTTGTATTTTCCAATCCGGAAACGTTTCCAGGCCACCATCGGCAGCACGAGGATTGTCAGCACGAGATAACAACAATTGAGAATCAGTGTCCGCACGATCTTCCCTGATCGAGAATTTCCAGCGCCCCGTCAAGGCTGGGATTGAGAATCCTCTTCTCATTAGGTCACTTTTGAGGTCACTTTGGGGTCGAGCTTCCAGACTTGGAAGCGCCGTCAGTGCCCGCACTCGCATATCCTACCAGCGCAGACGTCTGAAAGGACAGGGGAATTTGTCCGTCGCATCCTGGGGAGAGCACGGTTTGTGGCAGGGGCGTCAAACTCTTCCCGTTGCGCTGACTTGTGCCAGTTGCGCTGACTTTTGGTTGACCACGTCCCGAAAAAAGTGCGAAGTCGGCTTGGAACGAAAAAACCTCATGCCCTCTCCAAGGAAAGCATGAGGTCACGAATTCAGCGTCACGAAACCCAAAGTGCTGTCTCTTCCGGGCACGATGATTTGTTTCATGAGAGCGAGAAACAAGCTTGACGAAGTGGACGCGGTTAGAGCAAGCGGCTCTGGCCTGAGCCCGCGCAGCGAGCGTTTCGTCTGATGAAACACCACAACTCGCCGCGTCACGGAACGCGGTCGATGCGGGTGAATGCGCTCTCCCGGCCATCTCTCCATGTTATTCATGGAAAGATGCCGGACAAGCCACGAACAATTACTCAGCGGCATTCTGCTTGAAGACGAAATTTTCAAAGCGCCATTCAGAGGTATTATTTTCCTCTGTAAAGCTTTGGAACAGTTCGCCCATGAGCTCATGGAACCGATTCTGTTGAATGGAATAGAAGTTGTGCTTTCCGTCTCGGCGCGGTTCGATCAGGCCGGCGACCCGGAGGAGCGCCAGATGATGACTGACGGCGGGTTGGCTTTGTCCAAGCCGCTCACAGAGTGCGGAGACATGAAGTTCTTTCTCTCGTCCAAGGAAAAACAAAATCTTCAGACGCGTTTCATCCGCGAGCAGTTTGAAGACTTGGACAAGGTCCTTCTCCAACTTGTGAGACAGTTCCGGAACACGGTTCCCACCTGTGGACGCCACCGGGCGTTCCAACTGACGGGCGACTGGTTCGGCAAATTGCGTAATCATTTCTTCTTCCTGGGGTTCTGGTTGCGGGGAGCATCCGGACAGATCCGGCGAATCCCCTTGCGGTTTATGCGAAGGGTCGCCTTGGTCTTTATTCAAACCCAACCCTTTTCTGTTTAGGGAACATTCACGACGGTTGTTGCATTGTCATGAACATGGGACGATTGCGTAAAGATGGAAAATCACCAAAACAGAGTGAATTCCTGAAAACAGTATTCGCAACCTCTTCAGTTTCCAACTTGGTCGACATGACGCATCAACTACAGCTTGCTCGATCTCATATGGATTCACAAGCGGAGAGTTCCAAAAAAATGTATCGTATACGAGATTTCTTGAATTAGAGAGATCAAATTCTGTGGAAAGCCCGGTCAATCAAATGGAAAACGACTCAATCACCATCCACAAGAATGCGAACATCGACACTCGTTGATTTTAACACTCTCCTGGATTTTAACCATAGAAAAAACGTTACTTGAGCGAAATCAACGGGAAATCGAGCCATTTTCCACAGGCAATATTCTCCCGGGAAGAAGATTATCGGGATTTGCAATTGCCCCCCGGAAACTTTGTTACTTTGGCAGATTTAAAAATTCGGGGCGATCTGAACGCAACATCCCACAATGCAGGACGTTTGACGATGGTGCCCTCCAAAAACAGCTCTGACAGGACACGATCCCCTGGGGGGGGCGTATGGCTTTATTTCAGTTGAGAAGAATGAATGGAAACGGTTGAAGCTCCTGCTGGTTCACTGGCCAGATGCAAATAGGAGACCGAATGAAGTACCTCAGCCAGCGGTTGCCCCAGCAATTTTCCGAGAATCGGCACCAGTGACACGACGAGCAGCAGTAACAGATGCAGGGCGCATGCTCCTGCAGCCACTCTCGGTCGACGACTCGTGATATAAATTGCATGTCGAATGGCCGCTGCAACAGATGTATCGCGATCAATGATGCTCGCCACAAATGGCCAGAGCAACACCACAGCAATCAGGCCCGGTACAACACACATCAGCAAACCAAATCCAGCGATCGTCCAGAAAAACAGCCAGGCCAGGAGAATTCGGCCAATATCCAGCTTTTTGACCCTTCTGAACCGGGTTGCCGAGGGGATTCCGCGGGCCATGGCGAGATAATACTGACAGTTTGTCGCTGAAATGGCTGACCAGATGACCATCATTCCCAGCAACCAGACCGTTGCCGCTGCCAGAAAGGCCAGGTCGCGCAAATCCTGCAATGCGATGAACGTGATCACAGCCACCACAAAAGCCAGTACGATTGCAATTGCATTGGCGACCAGATCCAGTGCAGAGGCCAACAGACAGGCGGAAAAGTTTTCGGAATAAATTCGCCAGGACTCACGGACAATTCCACCCACGGTGACTTCCTCGGGAACCTGTGTTCCCTTCGCAGAAAATCCCTGGTTCTCTGGTTCCCACTGCAGGTCGGCATCATCTTCCTGTTCTTCGAAATCTTCAGGAAATCCGGCTGCCGAGGCGGAGGTGTTTTGATGGAGGTCACTTCGACGAGATGGCTGTTGCTGGCTGTCGAGAAATGGAACCCAAACCGGCATCTGGCAGGCGGGGCAACGAATGCACAGACCTGCTTTGCCATTCTCCGCCCGGAGAAAGCTGTCGCAATTCGGACAATCAAATTCAATCGACACAGATTTCACACGTGCAAAGTTCGCTCAGTCATTTCAAGTCTGTTTCGATGGAGATGAAAGGGAGAGATGGGGAAAGCATGGTCTGTGATATCAAATCCAGCCTGGGGAGACATCTCCAACTGCTGGGAAAGTCTACGAAAGAGGATCGCTGCCCGAAAGCGTTACACGGCAATGAGAATTGATCAAGCCTGCCGGTCCGGGCCATTGCCCAGATTCTGATCGCCCAGCGCTTGTGGAAAAACGGGCCTGCTTTCAAAAAAATCCGAATTTTCTCTGCATCGGAAATGATCTTCTCCAATAAACCTGTCTCGGTGATGCTGGATCGCATTCACCCCGTATAGATCGCATTCCGCTACGCCGCGAAGTCCCCTTTGATCAATCGGAACGTGTGCTGTGCGGGCCAGAGCAACTTGCTCTAATTGGGTGAGTTGAAATTTCATTTTCTCAAAATCTTTGTTGATTTGTTGACAGATTGCACCATTGGAATACGAATCGTCCTGCTGCGCACGGAGATTTTTGACGTGCGAGATGGATGAAGATGCCGCAGACCAATCGAGGGGGGATTGTGGAACGTAGTCCCCCTGTCAGGGCTTGGTTTTAGGGTGTGTCATCGCGAAACGTCTTCCGTTGTCGGACTTTGCGACCCATCCAAATTTTTGAAGTTGACAAAGCCGTCGTTAGTTGCATTTGAAAACACATCTCCAGATACGAAAATTTCCATGTCGAAAATTTATCAAGCGTTCACCATGATTGTGCTTCTGACCTGTTTCGGATGTGGTGGCAAGGTGGATCCTTATCGAACGGCAAAGGTCAGCGGGACATTAACCTGCCAAGGGCAGCCGGTTCCCGGGGCATACGTCCTCTTTCGTCCGGAAGTGAAAGAAGGAACTTCACAAGACATGCCCGGCAAACCCGCCATGGGCATTACAGACAAGGATGGGAACTTCACTCTTTCCACATATGGAACCAATGACGGGGCTGTCATCGGAATGCATCAGGTCAGTGCTTCGCCAAATGATGACCGTGATAACGTCTTTCGGGACGAGGCCAAGAAATTGTTGCAACCCTGTCTGGGTAAATTCCTGCAAGTGGAAGTCAAACCGGGAATGGAATCGGTGAAACTGGATTTCTAGAGCCGTGTTACGGGTTAGATCGCATTCACCCCGTATGGACCGGCTTTATCGTTTCGCTGTCATCTGCAGCGAAACGATGAATCGTTGAATTCTCCCTGCGAGTCTCCATGCGTACGACGGACAATGTGGAAGTCTGCGCTCCAGATCGCATTCACCCCGCATGGGCTGCGTTCGGCCATGTGGAGATCGTATTGGGAGAGCTCGTGGTGGTATAAGCGGTTTGTGTGGCGCGGCAGTATTGAAGCAATTCATTCGCACATTGCAGAATGCCGACATGATCTGATTCTGCATTGGCTGCCTGTTCCAGCTCAATCGCTTTGGCAGTGATTTCGTGGGCTCCTGCCCGCCCGGCAGCGTGAGAGAGATGGCCCGCTAAAATTTTGAGCATCTCGATGTCCTGTTGATCCACCGCTTCTGCCAGACCTTCCAGTTCCAGACCAATCGTCAGTGCCGCTTCCACATTCACTGCCATTTGCAGCGTGGTTTCCTGTCGACGCTGGAGCAGCACTTCTTCAAAGTGAGAAACAATTTCCGGATCGAACTGAGTTCCCGCGCAGCGGCGGAGTTCGGCCAGGGCTGCATTCGAAGAGATCGCGGAACGATAGATCTGATCGGTGATCATCGAGTCGTAAGCATCGGCAATCGCCAGAATGCGTGCTCCCAGCGGAAGCGTCTGTTGTTCAGAAATGGATTCCGAATAGGGACGGGTATAAGTTTCGACAATTCCTGTCAGTTCCGGGTTTGCAAAAGCGGTGCGTATAATTTCCACGCCAATTTTGTCGTGAGCATGCAAGATCTTCCATTCCGCTTCTGTCAGCGGCTCCGATTTATGCAGCAATGCGTCGGGAACCCCGATTTTGCCGATATCATGCAGCAACGCGGAGATCTCCAGCACGTAGCAACTACTCATCGACATCAGTCGCTGTCCCATGGCGACACACAAGTCCGCCACCCGGCGCGTATGTGTGGCTGTCGCATGATCGCGAAATGCCAGAGCGGAGAGAAGTGCGGTGACCGCGGGATAGGGGATGATTTTCGAAATCTCCGGTGAGATCTCCTGAACCGACAATGGTGACGGAGCAGTGGCAATTTCAGAATTGAATCGACAGACCTGGTTCCGTCCATTCTTCTTTGCCCGCATTAGACACTCTTCCGCCTGTTCCAGAAGTCGGGATGGTGAATCCGTTACTTCAGATCGACAGACAACTCCAACACTCACCGTGAGTGCATTGTCCTGCACCTGCAACCGGCTGAGCTTGCGTCTCAGGCTTTCTCCACAGAATGCCGCGTCTGCCGGATTGGACTGAGGCAGCAGAATCAGAAATTCCTCACCACCAAACCGGCAAACCAGATCGCACTCACGCACATTCTTCCGCAGGCAATCTGCCACATCCTGCAGCAACTGATCGGCAACTGCATGGCCGTACCGTTCGTTGATCAGGCGAAAGTGATCGAGATCGACAATCAGGCATCCCAGATCATCATGTCTGTGCTGGCTGTCGCTCCAGTATCGTTCCAGCATCTCCATTCCGGCGTGCCGGTGATAGCATCCCGTCAAGGGGTCACGCAGGATCAGTTCTTCCAGTTCGGCACGCTGCCGGCGAAGCTGCTTTGATGATTCGCGGACTGTTCCCATCAAGTTGGCCAGATCGGCCTGCAGGGCGTTCAGTTTCGTCACATCCGTAAAACTGATCAGTGCTCCACGTGGTGTCTGTCCCACTTCGACAATAGGGACCGAATTCATCATGACCGTGCGGGGTTTCTCTTCTCCGAGCCCGATCAATTGTCCTTGGCGACGTTGCCCCGCTTTCACCGCTTCCAACCAGTGAATGGTCTGCGTGGCTGGCGGATCTGTTTGAGTTGTTTTCAGGGCCGGGGATTCCTGATTGGCTGCAGATTCAGCGTGACCAGATTCAGAATGATGAAAATCCAGGTCCTGCCAGCGCCAGGGAAGATCTCTGGCCCGCAGGCCGAGAAGCTGGTCACGAATCGAACCGGTTTGTTGCAGAAACGACGGGTTGGAGTAGACGAAACGTCCTTCATAATCAAGCACGATCACCCCTTCCATCAATCCGTCCAGAGCGGTGAGGAAGGAAGGTGGAATCGTCTGAGCGGAAGATTGATGTGTCCATGGTCCCCAGACGTGCCCGAGGACCCCCGCCATCATCAGCAGCGCGAACAGGACAAGCGGTGCCAGCATCCATGGTGCAAATGGCTGTCCGAAATAATGAAGGCTGACGAAGCAGAGTGTCCCTCCCAGGCCCAATGAGGCGACGACTGCCGGGCCAAAGGCCCACAGCCTGCCTCGTTTGTCTGGGATGATGTGCATCTCAACGGCTCCGGCGGATACAAAGTTCTGCTCTTTGTTCATTAGCTCAAGCCATGGCTCTACGCGGGGAATTCCAATGCAAACGGCTGAATTACCAGCATGATCATCAATACATTCCGCTCATCAGGAATAACCGGCAGGACGAGACGAGGCGCCCCCGCCGAATGGAGTGGCGGAAGGCGGTCGATGCGGAGTGAATGCGATCTAAAAGTGATGAATTCCTAAAAAAGTTGTACGAAATCTGCACGGACTCATCCCTATCTCCAAAGACAGCAGCTTTTGTGTGAAATTTCATAGGTTGTGAGCAGCGGGTTCAGTAAGAGATCGAAAATCGAGGGCATCATGCGGCTGACATTAAGAACCATTCTGGCCTATCTGGACGATGTTCTGGAACCAGCCCAGGCTCGAGAGTTGGGCGAAAAGATTTCTGAAAGCAAAGAGGCTGCCGATTTGATGTCACGCATTCGTGACGTCATGCGGCGGCGGCGCATCGGCGCGCCGGAACTGGCGGGGCCCGGGTCTGGACCAGATCCCAATATGGTCTCCGATTATCTGGAAAATCTGCTCACTCCGGAGCAGGTGGTCGAAATGGAGCGTTTATGTCAGGCGTCCGATCTGCATCTGGCGGAAGTAGCCGCCTGCCACAAAATTCTCAGCATGGTCGTGGGAAATCCGATTGATGTTTCAGACGAAATGCGAGAACGAATGTATGGTCTGGGGGCAGCGAAGACCCCTGTGGATGCTGTGGAAGTGGTCGCGGTTCCGGCTATGGCGGAAGGAATGGCAGGCATCGATACTCGGGAAGAAACGGGTCTGCCGGAATATCTGACACGCAAGTCCTTCCTGCAGCAATATGGCCTGCTCTCTCTGGTGACTTTATGCACGTTGTTCTGGATCGGCCTGGTCTTGACCGATCGCGGTTTGTGGTCACGGCATCCGGGACGGGACTCCCTTGCACAACAGGCTGGTGAGGAACTTCCGGTTGCTGAACGGCCTGGGATTGCTCCTGCCGGGAGGCCGGGAAACGGTATTGAGAATCCCCTTCCACCTGGAGTCGTGCCGGGTGAAGTGGCTCCGAATGGAGTTGCGGTAACCTCTCCCGGGGTCGGCGGCACGTCCATGCCCAGGGAGGGAGGAATCGCTTTGAATCCGCCGGTGCCGCCCGCTCCAGGTCTTCCAGCAGCGACAGATGCTGTGCCCGTTGTGAATTTGACCCGGCCCACAGTGGCAACTGCCACGCCGGCGATGTCTGGAGCACCCAGCAGCATTGGCCCTGCAAACGTCCCTGCTCCCGATGTTCCCCGCCCGGTTGATCTGAACCTGCCTCCGGAAAGTCCGTTCACGTATCAGTCCGGAGATGAATTCGATATCAAGCGGCTGGCCGGTCAGTCCGAATGGATTGTTCATCCCACCAATATTCCGGTGGAAGTGGATGACGAAATCGCCTCACCCGCCCCATTTCAAAATACGTATAGTATCGTGAATCAGGTGGATGTGACTCTGGAGCCGGGCACACGTATTCAGCGTCTGCCACGTACCGCCACGACAATTCTGGGGTTGGCTCTGAACCGCGGTCAGTTGATTCTGACACGTTCACTTTCGGCCGCCGAGCCTGTCACCGTGGAACTGCTGGCAGCGGGACGCAGTCGAAATCTCACCTTCCTGGAACCGGGCACGCGAGTGGCCATTGAACTGGCACTCCCGCAGCCGACCGGCAAGCTGACGGACAATACCCGCCTGACCCCTTCAGGTGGCATGGTCGTGATGACTGGACGCATCCGCGTCAGCATGCAAGGGCAGCCGGATCTGGAAATTGGTGTGGGGGATGGGTTTGCACGCTGGCCGACAGATCGGGGAGCCCTGGTCCTGCAGACAGACCTGGGAGTTCCGGACTGGGCCCAGCCCAGTAATGTGCTGGTGACCCCGGCGATTCGCCAGTTGTCTCGGCTTTATCAGAAAGAATTCATTGATGATCGTACAATTGCTCAGTGCATCGGTCCGGTGGTGACTGATCGTCGAGCTGGGATTTCCGAACTCGCGGTGAAGACGCTCGCCATGATTGATCAAGCTCCCTATCTCATTACAGCCTTGCAATCCGATCATCTGGAATCACGACTGGCTGCCATTTATGGATTGCGGGGCTGGCTGGGAGAAGACCCTGAAGTCCATGGTGAATTGCTGCCACAAGAATTGAGCAAGGTTTTTCGAACAGAGAATCTGCCGGCGCTGGAACGACTCCTCTGGGGCTTTTCGGATCGGGATGCCCGCAATCCCGAGGTGTCTCGGCAATTGCTGGACTGGATGAAAGATGATCAGATTGCCATTCGGCAACTGGCTTTCGAGTTTGTGTCCCGCGCGGCGGGAAAAACATACGACTACCAACCCATGGCTCCTCAGGCGGAAAGACGGGCGGCGCTGACACGCTGGGAAGACTACTTAAAGCGAAGTGGTGGAACATTGCTGCCCGTCGAAAACGCAGCAGATAAGTGAGGCTGGGAAAGAGGAAGGGGCAAGGGTTTTCGCCTTTTTTGACCTTGGAGTGGAAGGGCGAAGCCCCTGCCGAGCTGCACACCCGGGAAAGCGTGATCTTGCTCGCGGCGCTGCAGGAGCTTCGCCCTCCCGGGATTTGATCTGGCGGGATTTGATCTGGTCTGTAAAAGGCGACGGCCCTGGGGAAAGAGGTGAGAGAACTGCTGACTCCGCAGATTCGGCACAGTCCTTGCAATTGATGTCATAGCGGCAAGAGACACAAGTTGTGTTCCAGTTCTAATAATCAACTTACCCACGACTCCGGCAAAAGGTGCCGATTTTCAATGTCGATTCTCGACTTCACAGCGATGCGTCGTCGATGTCATAGCAAACTAATCTGGTAAGACCTTTCAACATGGTCTTGCCAGATCAGCCACCCCCCAGCCGGAGCTGGAAAGGACGATTCAAGGAGGACGTTGGACGGTTTTCATCTTTCACAACAGCGGGCATGACACTGGCATGAGGCTGACAGCTTTCCTCTTTCGCGTTCTGTTCTTTTCTGTAATCGCCTCTCCGGTTTTTGCGGAAGAGACAGCATATTTTCCAGCTGCAGAGACCATCGCCCCCACGCAAGTGGCGGCGGCAAATGACTCGCTGGCACCAATTTCCGCGCCCGCGGATTCGATTCCGCTGCAGCCGATTGCGGAACCGGGAGCCGTTTCTTCTGGAAATGACGCGGTCCTCTCCACCTACTGGATGGCGAGCAGTCGTCAGTCCGTACAGACCATTCATGAACGCTGTCGCGGTCCCTGGGGACTGAACATTCAGGAATTACACTGCGACGGAACATCGCGCCACAGCAGCATCACGGAGTTATCTCAACAACTTGTCCCTGGCGTTCCGGTTTGTATTTTTGTCCATGGCAGCTTCGTAGAATTACAAAATCAGTACGTCGAAGCAGCCGGGTTCTATTCTGCTCTACGTGGCTCCAATGCCACTCCGCTGCAGATGATCTTCTTCACCTGGCCCAGCGATGGCCCATATACTGGATGTTTTCCGGTAGATGTGGCTGTCCGGGGACGGCAGGCAGATTTCAATGGGTTCCATCTGGCCTATCTGATTTCACAGATTCCAGAATCGTGTCCCATTTGTCTGGTAGGACACAGCCACGGCAGCCGTCTGATTCTCTCTGCCATGCACCTGGCTGGAGGAGGAACGATTGAAGGCTATGCCTTCCCGTATGCGATGGGAGTAAATCGCCGTTATCGCGTGATTCTCGCAGCCGGTGCGATGGATCATAACTGGCTGAATCCCGGAGAACGTTATGAATGTGCTCTCAATCGACTGGAGTGTCTGCTGAATCTGCAAAACCGGCACGATCTGGCATTGGCGGCGTTTCCACTTTCCCGTCCCTTTGGACGCCGCGCCGTGGCCCGATCCGGATTTACATCACGCGATGTCCGAACACTTGGCGGGAACGCTGCAAAACTTCGCGATTGCGACGTGACGGATCTGGTGGGAACAAAACACTACTGGCCGTATTACTATCGTCAGCCAGGCATCATCGCCGCCATCACCCCGTATATCTACTTCTACTGAAATCTGGGCAGGCGAGAGCAACCTGTTCTTGTTTGAAGACGACCGTTCGTAAAACTTCGCCAATGTCGGACTTTGCAGTTCAATCATCTGGATGATGAATACTGATAAAGCACTGGCGCTTTATTAGAGCGCATGACTTCCGTATAGGCCGCGTTCCGTCACGCGGCGAGTTGCGTTTCATCAGTCGAGACGCGCGCTGCGCGGGCCCAGGCCAGAGCAACTTGCTCTAACTCTAAAAATTCGGATCGACCTTAAGGTTAAGGGCCTGTTGGAAAATGCACAGACAGAAATGTCCGTGCGGTCAGAAGCTTCTGGATCATTGAAAAAAGTGGGCCGGACATTTCTGTCTGGCCGAGGTTTCATAGTTTTCAACAGGCTGTTAACGTCAAGTCCGACAACGGAGGACGTTTCGGTATGACACACCCTAAAACTAAGAGTCTATCCGGAAAGGTGCTTTGTCAGGCGAGATCGAGCGATTTGTGTTCTGACAAGGAAGCCGAAGCAGGCGAATTCCCAGAATTCGTCGATGCAGGCTGACGAAGTTCAGAACGCAAAAGAGCCGAT